>Ga0207136_1010_pt1 | contig 50388 bp, 50 predicted proteins | sample Alteio_BWMinHeat_8_FD_153552 | JGI IMG/M metagenome (GOLD analysis project Ga0207136, IMG submission 153552) | Enriched cells from forest soil in Barre Woods Harvard Forest LTER site, Petersham, Massachusetts, United States -... | ecosystem: Environmental > Terrestrial > Soil > Temperate forest >...
ATTGCGCTCGCACTAGAACTGTGCGTTAGGTCGCAGTTGCGTTTGCGTGGCGCGCAGTGAGGTGGACATAGAACCGCCGGGTGCCGCAGACGTTTGATGGGGTGCCGCATCCCTGCGGTCTCAGGGTGCGGGTTTTGACTTTGTTCTAACTTCCAGCCTCCAACTTCTAACCCCTGCCTTATTCCCACTTGCCATTCGCATGCTGCTCCCGCCGTGCTAAGGATGAGAACGGAGACCTCGAACTTGAAGCCTAACGAACCCAGCCGCACAGCCCTGATGATCGCCCGACAACGAGCTGCTCATCAGGTGCTCGATCATGGCTCAATCCTCAATGACCCATTTGCCATGAAGATTCTGCGTGAAGAAGAAAAGGACGTGCTTCCATTTGCGAACGCACATCCTTTGGCCAGCATCGGACGTCTGTTCACCACCGCACGAAGCCGGATTGCGGAAGATGCTTTGTCAAGAGCTGTCGAGAGAGGGATTCGGCAGATCGTCATCCTTGGCGCCGGACTCGACACTTTCGCCCTCCGGAATCCCCATGGCGCACGAGAGATCCGTATCTATGAGGTGGACCACCCCGCGACGCAGGCATGGAAACGCCAGCGCTTGGCTGAAGCTCAAATCGCACTTCCGCCATCGCTTATTCTCGTGCCAGTCGATTTCGAGCGGGACGATGTGGGAGAGAAGCTCGTCGCCGCAGGCTTTCAGCAGAACTCGCCCGCGTTTTTCACTTGGCTCGGGGTTGTGCCGTATCTGACACAGGACGCTATCAGCCGCACTCTGGACTACATGTCGTCCATCCAGAACTCGGAGGTGGTGTTCGACTACATGGAACCTCCCGAGGCATCTTCCGAAGAGCTAAGGCAATTTGAAAAGGAGCGGACCGAACAGCTTAAGAAAATGGATGAACGTTCGGTCAGCCGTTTCGAGCCGGCGGGCATTGCAGCGATTCTTCGGTCGCACGGATTTTGTGCCATCGAAGACATCGATTTCCAGGAGATCGCGTCCAGGTTCGGCAGCGCCGTTCAAGGACTCGCGCCCGGACACGCTGGTGTTCATGTTGTCCACGCTAAGCACTACCAGAGTGAGTAGTGAGTAGTGAGTAGAAAGACGGGAGAGAGCGAGGAGTCCGGGAGCTAAGAAGCTGCCACCTGCCGAAGAGAGATTTCTCTCTGCGCAGGCCGACCGATTCGCGGGAGCGAATCGGGGAGAAAAAGCGTCGGACTGCTCCGCTCGAAATGACGGGGTCGAGGTAAACGCAGACGATGGGCTCCCAAGCGATTTATGAAACACGCGCTAGTCAGCCAGGGGCTGCCAGAGTTCGAGGCGGTTGCCGTCGCAGTCCTTGATCCAGGCGAAGCGGCCGTAGCTGGCGTCCTCGCGCTTGGGATCGATCCAGACGCCGGCGGCAGCAAGCTGGGCGAGCAGAGCGTCGAGGTCGTCGACGCGGTAGTTGATCATGGTGGCCTGTGGACCGTCGCCGAAATACTTGGTGTCGGCGGGGAAGGCCGACCAGGTGGTCATGCCGGTGCCGGCGGGGCCTTCGTCGGACCACGGAAAGGTGGCGCCGCCGAAGTCGTTCAGCGTAATGCCGAGGTGCTCGGAGTACCACTTTGCCAGCGCCTTAGGATCTTTCGAGCGAAGGAAGACGCCGCCGATGCCTGTGATTCGTGCCATGGGATGCTCCAGTGGTTAGTGGTTGGAGAGTGTTTCATAAACGCCGTGTCAGTGTAATCGGAATAGTGAATAGGGGGTAGTGGGTAGTGAGTAGAAAGACGAGAAAGAGCGAGGAGTCCGAGAGCTAAGAAGGTGCCACTCGTCGTCGCCGGCGAAGGGGGCGCAGCATGCTGCGCCACTGCAAGGAACACAGAGACGAAAAGAAAGAGGGCACGTTGAATCGTGCCCCTGCAAGGGAGGTGGAGAACTCGGGAAATCCGATTTCCCGAGTTCGTCCCCAATTTCCGTATTTGGCAGCGGGAGTCCCTGCGGCATGATTCCTTGTTAGAATGGCGCGCTGGTCTGAATAGGATCATCAAGAAGCGGGACAATCAGCCGGTCGGGCGCAGATATGGCCTTTCTGAGATGTTGCCTTCCTGGGTTCCGCCGGGATTTCGGCGAGGAGAGAACGACCATGGCAGGACAATCACAAGCGGTGCATTCCGGTGAGCCATCCGTGGCCATTCGCCGAGCCTCCGCGGCGGACGCCGACGTGTGCGGAAGAATTTGTTTCGAGGCGTTTACCGCGCTCGCCAATCGCCACAATTTTCCTCCTGATTTTCCGGCGCCGGAGGTTTCCATTGGAGTGCTCTCGACGATGTTCTCGCACCCGGGATTTTATTGCGTGGTGGCGGAACAGGACGGGAAAATCATCGGTAGCAACTGTTTGGATGAGAGGACACCGATTGCCGGTGTTGGGCCAATCACGGTGGACGCGTCGGCGCAGAATCGCGCGGCGGGGCGCGCGTTGATGCAAGCAGTGCTTACACGCGCCGTGGAACGGAAATTTGCAGGAGTAAGGCTAGTGCAGGCGGCATTCCACAATCGGTCGCTGTCGCTGTATGCGAAGCTTGGTTTCGTGGTGCGCGAGCCGCTTTCCTGCATGCAGGGGCCAGCAATGAAGAAATTGCTGCCGGGGTATGGGGTGCGGCCTGCAGTGGCGGGAGACCTCGCAGCTTGCAACGAGTTGTGTTTAAGAGTTCACGGCCACGACCGTGGGGGCGAGTTGAAGGATGCGATTCAGCATGGCACGGCAACTGTCGCTGAGCGCGATGGGCGCGTGACGGCGTATGCCTCTTCGATGGCGTTTTCCGGGCACGCGGTTGGCGAGACGAACGAAGATTTGAAGGCATTGATTGCCGCAGCGGCGGCTTTTCAAGGGCCGGGCATTCTTGTCCCTAGCCGCAATGCGGAATTGTTTCGTTGGTGCCTCGATAATGGGCTTCGCGTGGTGCAGCCGTTGACGTTGATGACGATGGGACTCTACAACGAGCCGGCGGGGGCTTATTTGCCTTCTATTCTGTTTTGAAGGAGTTGGAAGTGCATCCTTGCGGGCTTGGTTTTGCAAGGGTGGGGTGTTTCTCTCTCGATTCTGACCTTCTCGTTTGTGCTTCTATATCGTTTCTAACGGATTTCTATGACTCGGTCGCCAGCGTTCAGGCAGGATTCGGTCCTCTGCCAAGAACGCTCGAAAGCGGCGAGGAGTGCTGAAGTACGACAGCCGAGGCGGACCCAGATGACTTTGATTTTGGCATGGCGCTGCTTGGCGAAGTAAAAGAAGTCTTCATCTTTGCTTATGATGATGCGGTCTTGAAGTTCGGCGTGGCGGCAAATGGCGGTGTCTGCGGCGTCACCCGAGCCCGCCTCAAGGACGTGCTGGCAATCGAGTCCGCGAGCGCGTAGGTGTTTGGCGAGTGCGACCGGCAACTGGTTATCAACGATAAATTTCACGACGTCGGGAGTACGACGTGGTCTGTCTGATGGGCTGCGTAATCCAGGGAAGCTAGGATGTCTTCGCGCTCAAGATAAGGATAATCCGTCAGGATCTCCTCGAAGGAGGCGCCTGCGGCTAGCAGTTCGAGGACATCCGTAACACGGATGCGCAGCCCGCGAATGCAAGGACGGCCACCGCACTTGCCGGGTTCGACTGTGATTCGATTGAGGCGCTCGAGATTCATAGAAATTCCAGTGATTTCGACGATACGCAATCTCAAGTTGAAAGGCAAGCGCCAGGGCGGGGAATAAGCGCCCGGGGTTGCTGCAAAAAGGGGGCGCAGCATGCGCCCCCGGGAGTTGAATTAGTCCATGTGGTGCATGGCGAAAATGTTGTCCATGCCTTGCTGGTACGGGTAGACGTGGACCATCCAGCCGAAGATGACGGGATGGAAGCGGCCGCCGGCCTCAGAGCAGGAGTCTTCAGTGATGATGGAACCCTTGAGGCCGAACTTGGTCCAGTCGGCGCTGCGGAGTTGATCGCGCGGGGGCATGCAGAGATTGGTGTGCAGGTGCCACATGGCGATGCTAAGGGGGACGCGAGCGTTGAGCTGATCTTCGGAGGCGCGCTTGGGCATGGTGTACATGGCGCCGACGAGTTCGTAGCCGGTGGCGGTTCTTTTGTAGAGAAGGGAAGTGGGGCGCGCGGGATCGAACGTTAGAGATTCGAGAAAACCGTTGCGATAACTGGTGAAGTGATATTCGGGTTGCGGAAGATTCGGCAGGAAGATTTTGAAGCCGTCGTCGAGAGCGGCGTGGTAGTCCTTGTATTTTTCGATGCCGGCGCGAAGTTGCGCGACGATTTCGTTGGCGCGCTGAACGTCTTCGGGAGTTTGCGTGCGCATGCTGGTCATGTACATGTGATGGCTGTGCGCGTCGTTGTGGCCAGGCGTCATGTCCTGGACCGCAGCTTTTTCGCTGGCTTTTTCATCGCCCATATCCATTCCGGGCATGGCTTTGGATTGCGGCACAGCGGCTTCCTGAGCGGCGGAACTCTGAGCGCCGGGCGCGCGGTGGCCTGGCATGGCGACGAGCAATACCGTGACGACGAAGATGGCGGCGAAAACCATGGCGGTTTTTGCGGCGAGATGAAGCAACGTTCTACGGGCTGACATTACGATTCTCCTCACTTAATAATACGCAAGGAGTTGGATGGAAATTTCAGAGAGCCAGTTGCCGCGTGCTTCTAGAAAAACTGTTCGGAAGGACAGGGGAAGATGAAGTAGAGAAGTAATGAGGTGAGGATGTAAAGAATAAAGATAGAGCGGAGCAGGACGCTAGCGTTTGAGCGGAGGGGCGTTTCGAGAGGCGGCGGCGGGGCGTGCTAAAATCTTGGCGTGAAAAAACAGACCGTGTTGCCGGCAAAACATTTGATGGGCGGTGTGCAGCCGCCTGGGGACAAATCGATTTCGCATCGGTATGCGATGCTGGCGGGTTTGGCGGAGGGGACGAGCGAGCTGCGGAATTTTTCTGCGGCGGCGGATTGCCACAGCACGCTGGGGTGCATGAGCGCGCTGGGCGCGGAAGTGAAAGTCGAAAAAGACGTGGTGCGCGTTACGGGGCGAGGGCCACGAGGGTTGAAGAGCAGTTGGCGGGCGCTGGATGCCGGGAATTCCGGGACGACTATACGGCTGCTGACGGGAATTTTGGCGGGGCAGGAGTTTACGACAAAAATTACCGGCGACGGATCGCTGCAGAAACGGCCGATGAAGCGAGTGGTGGGGCCGTTGCGCGAAATGGGCGCGGACATTCGCGCGAAGGACGACAATTTTGCGCCGTTGGAAATCAAAGGCGCGCGTTTGCACGCGATCGATTATCAGATGCCGATGGCGAGCGCGCAGGTGAAGTCGGCGGTGCTGCTTGCTGGGCTTTTCGCGGAAGGCGTGACAATCGTTACGGAGCCGGCGCGGACGCGCGACCACACGGAGCTAGCGCTGGAAGAATTTGGAGCGGCTGTCGAACGGCACGGGCGAACGACGAAGATTCACGGGCTTTTTGGCGGAAATGGTTCGGGGAAGCTGGTGGCGAAATCTTTGGACGTGCCGGGCGATATTTCTTCGGCAGTGTTTTTTATTGCAGCAGCTTCTTTGCTGGGAGATTCAAACATCGCGATTCACAACGTTGGTTTGAATCCGACGCGGACGGCGATTCTGGATTTGTTTGCCGGAATGGGCGCTTCGATTCAGATGCTTTCGCTGACGAGTTCGCACGGGGAGATTATTGGGGACCTGGCCGTGAAAGGTGCTTCGCTAAAAGGCGGCGTGATTGAAGGCGAGACGATTCCTTTGGTCATCGATGAGTTGCCGATGCTCGCGGCGCTGGGGCCGTTCACGGAAGAGGGGATTGAGATTCGGAATGCGGGGGAATTGCGGGTTAAGGAGAGCGATCGGATCGCTGTGCTTGTGCAGAATTTGCGGTGCATGGGGGCGACTGTCGAAGAGCGGCCGGATGGATTGAAGGTGGAGGGACGGCGCGCGGGGAAATTGCATGGAGCGGAGATCGAGCCGCACGGGGATCACCGGATTGCGATGGCCTTTGCGGTGGCGGGATTGGCGGCGGAGGGCGCGACCGTGATTCGCGATGCGGATTGCGCGGGGGTGTCGTATCCAGCGTTTTTTGAGGATTTGAATCGATTGGCGGAACGATAGATTGGTATTGGCTTAGGCGATTCGATTTCGGTGCCGCAACCTGATGGTCATAAAGAACGCACAGCCACGATTCATCGCGCGAAAACCGCGCGATGGAGAAGAGGTTGGCTGTGCCACCTAGCTGGTTTTTTTGATGGAAACCGAGCCGTAGCTTGTTTTGAGGGTGATCTTGGGGCCGCGGGCCGTGCCGTATTTTCCTTCGAGATGAGAATCGCCGGATTCCACAGAAGTTTTCTTCAGCGTGTCCGCGGAAAATTCCGAGTTGATATCGCAGGAATGGCAGTCGGCGAGAATATTGAAACTGACGGACTCGGGAAGAGTGAGCGAGATACTGGCGTTGGTATTGGTGACATCGATGTCGGCCTTCGGCGGGGAAGAGAAGCGTAGCTCGACGTCGCCATCGCGGTTGTCTACTTTTACCTTGCCGGTGACGTTTTCGATGGTTACGGAATAGCGGTTCGTGCGCAGCGTGATGTCTCCCGGCGCATCAACGATTTCCAGATTTCCTGAGCTGACTTCCATGTGGCCGGTGAGAGACGTAAGCGTGAGATCGGTGCGCTGAGAGATGAAGCGAAGGCCTTTGGCGACTTTGTCGGCGCGGATGGGGCCGTAGAATTCGCCGTCCAATGTGAAGCTGCCCGTGGCGGACGCGACATCGACCTGGGTGCCTTTTCCGGAGATCTTAATGTCGCCTTTCGTGTCGGAAACTTTGACGTCGCCCTTGTGCATTTCGATGCTGACGTCGGCGGCGGTGTCGCGGACTTCGACGTCGCCATTTGCGCTGGTTACCGAGACCGGCGTGGCCATGTCGGAAACAGTGATGTCGCCCTTTTCGTTTCGGGCAGTGACAGAGGCCATCTTGGGGACTTGGACCTCCATGTCAACGCTGATGCGAGAGTCGCCTGCGTTCACGCCCGTGGGATGAACTTCGTAACCATCGCCATTCTGAACGATTTCAACGGAAACGGGGGCAGCGCGGCGTGAAGCGTCATTTTCGCTCCAGGCATGGACATTCTTCTGGCCGGAGACGCGAATTTCGGGCACGTCCGAGGCGCGCACGGTAATGTTGCCACGAATCCCGCGAACGGTGATGCGAGCATTGGCAGGGACTGGTTTCGGTGCGACATCCAAGTCGAAGGGGTAGGCGTCGCCGGAGATTTCCACGGGAAGCTTTCCGCCGATGGTACGCTTGCCAATATCGATGGCGACAACACAGCTCAACAGCACAATCATTCCGACGACCAGTAAGATCTCTCCGCCGGTGATGCGAGCAGAACCGGAATCGGCGGAACGGCTGGCGACTGTCCGGTCGTAGAGCTTGATTAAGCCGAGGAAGATGAGCGCGAGGGGCCACCAACGCACCAGCACGTCTCCCAGCTCCAAGCCGCGGTAGTTATGGAGCAGGAGGAGAAATCCGACAGTGATAAGAACGAGCCCTGGAAAGATTCTGCTGGTGGCTTGGCGGCTCCTGGCCATATTGGATTATTGTCCTTGTCCTGGGTAAGAGGTGGGCGCCGCGCTTGACGGAGGTGGCGGCACGCTTGGCGCGGGTGGAATGGCAGGCGGTACGGGGGCCGTCGAAGAAACATGGCCCTCGCTTGAAGCCATAGCTGAGGCGAGACTGATAAGCCCGATCACAATGAGGATGACCGGGTAGGTGTTGCTAAAGTCGAAGTAGCCGCCGCGCATTTCCGCCAACAGAAAAAGCACGCCGACAGTAACAACCACGACCGGCCCCATGAGGCCGCGGATGCTGCAACGCTGGCAGGTACAACGAAAGCGATCGCTCATCTGAGTTCAACCTCCCGAAGGAGCCCCCTACGGCTGGCGGTCGATGCGGTTCCGAAACATCAAAATTCCCACGCCAATTAGAACGAGGGGCCAGAACCGGGTAATGCGGTACCACTGGAACCATTCAAAATTGTTGAGCAGGAGCAGGAGCCCAACGCCAATCAATATGATTGGACCAATCGGCCGCTGCTTGCTGAAATTATCGAGCGGGTCTGATAAAGGTAGACCGGCGCGCTTGGCCTGCGCGGTACGAAGCGCGTCAATGGGCATGTAAACCCAGAGCGCGGCGATGCAAATCCAGAGCGCTGCTTCTGCACCGCCGTTGTCCAGACCGTTGACACCGGTGATGAACAACAAAAGAAAAATCGCGAGATGGATCATACCTTTGCCGTACTGCTCGTTATAGAAAGCGCCTAAGCCCGGCAAAAATCCCAAGAAGAAAGCCAGGACGGGATTTGGTCCAACTCCAGGAGGGGAAGGGAGAGGAGGAACCGCGGGAATGACTGCTTGCTGCGGGACTCCCGCTGGCGCAGCTTGTGCGGCGGGCGTCGCGGGATGGCCGAGAATGGTGGCCAAGCAATCCTCGCAATAGAGAACGTCGCGCACGGGCCGGATACAAGCCGGGCACATCGGTTTGCCGCAATTGCGGCAGTAGCCTGTTGCGTCCACTTCGGAATGGACAGCACACTTCATTGAATTCTCCTTCCGAACATTCGGCCGCACAATTGACTGCTGACCACAGGGACTTCCATGGCAAGAATTTCAAGTTCTCTGCCTAGACCGTTGGCGCGGTTTTGCTGGCGGGGAGTCGCTGGGCGAGTGCCGTCCGTGCTGCCGGGTGCCTTACCGGGAGCGGGTTGCGGGACGGTGCTTTCCGGCGTCGTGGGCAATTCGTTGTCTTTATTCAAGCGAGACTGAATTTCGTAGACGACCCGGAGATCGCTGACAAACTTCACGGTGTGTGCATAGGCGCGGTGCGCTTGGCCGTCTATATTGCGATAAACGTTGGAGGGAGCAAGATCTGCTAACTTGGGTTTGCGCAGTGAGATGCCCGACGCCATGAGAAGAATCAGCAAAGTGGCGGCGACGGAGACTCCGTAATAGGCAAAGCGAGCCGAGGCTAGGCCACCCAGCCAGCCGAAGGAACCCTGCCAGCCTTTTTTGGCTTCGCGAGGTCCTAGAGTTTGATTCAGGATCGAATAGATTAGCCGCGGCGGCGTTTCAATTTGCTGCATCGAGTGCAGGCCACCCACCATTTGAGAAACGCTGGCGACCATTTGCGCGCAGTTTTCGCAAGAGTTTGCGTGCACGTCGAATTCGTGGCGCTCGTCGGGGCTCAGGAGCCCATCGAGATAGTCGCTAAGGCGTGCTTCGATATTTTCGCAAGTCCAGGTCATGACATGCTCCGCGATGGATCCCAAGTAAATTCCCATGTGAAGGAACGAATCATGACGGGCGCACTCCCATTTGTTGAAGGATGCGCGCGAGTTCGATTCGTCCGCGGTTGATTCTAGATTTCACGGTGCCTTCGGGTACATCCAAAACTGTCCGAATCTCATTGTATTCGAGCTGCTGCAAATCGCGCAGGATGACAGCTTCGCGAAGTTCCGGCGAAAGCTTGGTCAGAGCGGTCTGCACCTGAGCACTGAGTTCGCCGAGCAGCAACTGCTGATCGGGGCGGCGTCCGGCCGATTCCTTGTTCTCGACTACCGGCATAGAGTCCTCGAGCGAGTCCGTGATGCGGTCGCGTTTGGTGCGCCGGTAATGGTCGATAAGAAGGTTGCGCGTCACACTGGTCATCCAAGTGGCAAACCCGCCGTAGGCGGAACGGTAGCTCCCAATCGTTTTATACACCCGGAGGAAAACCTCTTGCGACAGGTCTTCGGCTTCTGTGCTATTGCCGGTAAACCTGTAGCAAATGTTGAAGATGCGGCGCGTATGACGGCGCACAAGTTCCTCCCAGGCCGAACCGTCGCCCTGGAGGCATTGCTGGACCAGTTGGGCGTCCTGCTCCAACGTATCATCAGCCTCGAAACCCGCTACGGTGACCAGTTTGCCCCAAAAGTTGCATGGAGCCAACTTCGGCCTGCAACTATGGAACGCAAACTGCTCTCGAAAAGTTCCCTGTTGTTCTGGCCCGGGCGACCGACCGCGAGTGGGGGCATCTTACTCAGAGCCGCCTCTGGACACAAGTACACTGACGAAAAGCGCGGGGCACTGTTTCGGACCAACCGCGAAGCTCTTCTAAGTCATTGAAATCTCTGAAAATGCTGGATGATTCATAGCTTCCGTGTGCTTAGACGGCGACTTGTCGGCGGTGCAAACTCGTGTCTATATGGGAGGTAAGAGGTTCCATTCGTGGGTGCTGTTTTCGAACAATTCGCAGAAGAGCTCAAGGCTTGGGAGGCGAAGTATGCTGGCCGGCCGCGCGATGAGTTAATCGGGTTGTGCCTGATGGCGCTGGAACGCGAGGAGCTCGTAAGCGTTGGCTACCGCGAGGAGTTGATGACGCAGCGGCTCTCGGCAATGCCAATTCCGCCAGCGGTTCGCGAGCTGATGCGGCATGCCTTGATTTGGGCTTGGCGTGACGAGGAGATGCACTCGATTTACATTCGCGGGGCGCTGCTCAAGTACGGAGGGCCGCTCTTGCGCATGAAGGCATTTGCGCAGCAGATGGGTGGCTTGGTGGGAGGGTGGGCTGGATCGGTGCGGCAGCATGTGCCGTGGTCGAAAGCGCCATTCTCTCGCGCGGGAGCCACGTTTGTGACGTGGATCGGGGCGCTGACTGGAAAGGTCCCTGAAGACGTTCGAAAATATTTGAACTACGGACCCTTCTGCGATTTTTGCGTATTCAATGTGGATGCAGAAAAGACGGCGAAACTGTGCTACGACAGGATGATCGCGCTGGCAAAAGAGGCGCCGGAGCTAGGAGGAGGGCTCGAGCAAGATTTTGTGCGGGTGCGGGACGATGAAGATCGCCATGCTCATATTTTCGAAATTCTGGCCAACGCACTGGACGAAAAAGACCAGCTTGTTGCGGGAGAGACGGAAGAATCGCTGACGCAGAAGATTGAGGGCGTCGGCGAGTATTTTTTGCCGCGGACTCTGCGGAAGCAAACCATTGTGAACAGCGAAATAGGAAGCGGCGGACGGGTGTTTGCGGCGGAGGGAAAAACCGCGGAGGAAAAATGCAGTGTCTTCCGCCGTTTGCTGGACGAGAGCGGGCTGGCGGAAAAACTCCGGCAGGGCGCGGCTTCGTTGGGAAAACTGCGGGAGGAATTGCGAATCGTCATCAAGCCATCTTTCATGTTGGGATATGCGAGGAAGGATCGCTCGATCATTACGGATCCGGAATTGCTGCGGGAGCTTGCAAGCTTTCTGCGAGAGCTTGGCTGCAGGAATGCTGTAATCGTCGAATCCGCGAATATCTACGACCAGTTTTTCGAACACCGAAGCGTTGCGGAAGTGGCCGCTTATTTCGGAATGCAGGAGTGCGGGTTGCCGATTGTCGATGCCTCCAGCGACCAGGTGCCGCATGCATATTTCCGCGGGATGGCCCAGAACACGATTTCGCGAAGCTGGAAAGAGGCGGACTTTCGGATTTCGTTTGGGAAAATGCGCAGCCATCCGATTGAGATGGCGTATCTTACGATTGGCAATCTGGAGTGGATGGGCGGACGATGCGACGAGTTTCTTTTTGTGGAGCGGCAAGCGCACCGCGAGACGGCTTTGATGATGTTGCTGGATGGGTTCCCGCCGGATTTTGTTTTGCTGGATGCGTATGACCAGGCTTCCGATGGGCTCGTGGGAGTGATGGGTTGCCCGCGCCCGCCTTCGCCTCGAAGAGTTTACGCCGGCGAAGATGCGCTGGCCGTGGATTTGGTGGCGGCGCGGCACATGGGAGTCTGCGAACCGGAGCAGACCAATATTTTGCGCGCGGCCTGCCATTGGTTTGGCGATCCGCGGGAGCGCATCGAAATTGTAGGCACGAATGAGAATTTGCCAGCGTGGCGCGGGCCTTACGAAACTGAGTTTTCGACTTTGCTGAGTTTTGTGGCGTACCCGGTGTACGTTTTCGGGAGCGGGCGCGGCTCGTTGTTTGTGCCTGAGATGGATGAGACGGCGTTTCCTCCGCTCCAGCGCGTATCGCTCTCCCAGCGCGTTTTGCGCGGGGCGCTTCGCAGACTTCTCGGCTTGCATTTTCCCCGAACGAAAACGCAGCAGACTGTCCAGGCTGCATCTCAGTGAAAAAGAGCGTCGTCGTTATCGGCGGGGGGATGGGCGGGTTAACCGCTGCGCTGCGGCTGGCGCGGGAAGGATTTCGCGTTCAGGTGTTGGAAGCGCGCGCCGAGGCTGGAGGCTTGGCTTCGGGAAATGTGTATGAGGGGTTTTCGTTTGATGCCGGGCCATACATTTTGCTGGACAGGCCAGGCTTGGAATGGGCGTTTGCGTCCGTCGGATTGAAACTCGGCGAGCACGTCGAGTTGCGGGCGATCGAACATGTTTACAGCGTGGCTTCCCCAGGCCGTCCTACGGTCAACATTTATTCGAGCGACGCTGCGACCGCAAGGGAACTCGACCGCACTTGGACGGGAAGCGGGGAACTCTATCTCCGCTTCGTGCGCAAGACGGGAGCGATCGAGGCCTCGCTGCGGCCCTTGCTTTACGGCTCAGCGCCTGGACCGATGTCGATGCTCGGCGGGGGACGGTGGCGTCATGCGGGGTTTCTCTTGCGGTCGCTCCATTCGGTGTTGCGGGCGTCACGTCTTCCGCAGCCGGTCGTGGATGCGCTTTCGATCTGGACGCACGTTGCTGGGCAGCGTCCGGAAGAGGCGCCGAGTCCGTTGGCGTTTGTTCCGGCGTTGGTGCATTCCGTCGGATGTTTCTATCCGAAAGACGGAATTCGAGCGATCCCCGAAGTTTTGGCAAGAGCCGCAACAGCGGCGGGCGTGGAATTCAGATACGGCACAAAAGCGAAGATGATCTGTACGGAAGGCGACCGAGTGACGGGAGCGGAATCTATCGAGGGAGAACGATTTCTTGCCGATGCGGTGGTTTCTGATTGCGGGATCGCTACGTACTTAGAGTTGCTTGATCACAAGGAAAGCCCGAGCCAACAACGTTGCGAGAGGCTGCCGCTGCAATCGCCGGGAGTGTGCGCGTACCTCGCGGTGAAGGGAAAGATGGAAGCGCCGTACTTGCGATTTTTGCTTCCGGGTGGAGACGAGCGCTGCCGTTTATTGATTCGGCCAGGCGTGCTGAATCCCGAAGAAGGACAAGACGACTGGTATCCGGCAAGACTGCTTGGACCGATGGATCACTCGAAGGCGCAACGCATGGGACCGGCTGGGCAGGCCGAGTACCTCGAGAAATTGTTGCAAGAAAAATGGTGGCAGGAGGGAACTGCCGAATATCGTGTGCTTGCGCGGCGCACGCCAGCGGAGTGGGGCTTGGAATATTCGCTCGCGCGCGACAGCATGAATCCCGTGATGACAGCGAAGTTCATGCGTGAGGGAAGACTGGCGCACCGCAGTCCGGACATACGCGGACTTTACCTGGCGGGCAGCGCGACGCACCCGGGCCAGTGGGTGAGCTTCTGCGCGATTTCTGGCGTGCTCGCGGCGGATTGTTTGCAGAAGGATTTCGCCTGATGCTCGTGACGACCACCGAAACTCACAGCGGACGCACCCTGCGCGTCGCGCGCCTGGGGAGCGGGCCGCCAGTGATTCTCCTTCACGGATATCCAGATAATCTCCAAGTTTGGTCAGAGCTCGCGCCGCGGCTTGCTGCGCATTTCGAAGTAATTGCGTTTGATTGGCCCGGAATGGGGTACAGCGAAGCGTGGAGCGGCGGAGCAACGCCGTTTGATTTCGCGCGGCGGCTGCACACGCTGATGGATGGCTGGAAAATCGAAAAGACCGCGATCATCGGGCACGACATGGGCGGACAGCCGGCACTCGCTTTCGCCGCCGAGCATCAACAGCGAATCTGCAAACTCGTCGTGATGAACTCGCTCGTGATCTGGGATGAAAAGACGTCGTGGGAGATCGCGCTGCTTAGAAAATTTGGATGGAACCGGATATTGCTGGAGCGGATGCCGCGCGCGGTCTTTTTTCGAGCGATTCGAACATTTTTGCCACCTGGCTACAAAATTAGCGGGGAGTTACGCCGCGATTTATGGGAAAGCTTTCAGCGCCCAGAAGTTAGAAAATTTGTGGTGCGCATGTGCGCCGGCTATCAAGGAACCTTGCCACGATTGAAGCAGCTCTATCCGAGCATCCGAACGCCGTCATTATTTTTATGGGCGGAGCGTGACAAACATTTTCCTGCCGCGCACGCGAGGAAGCTCTCGGAAATGGTTCCAGGCGCAAAGCTCGAGATAGTTCCTCGGGCTGGACATTGGATGGCGCTCGATCTCGCGGAAGACGTGAGTGCCCGCATTTTGCGATTCCTCGGAGCCAGCGATGGCGAGTGAATCAGCGTATGCGACCGCGGACTCGCGGTCGCGCTATGACCGATTGCTCTTTCTTGCGGCGGCTGTTTGGAACGCGCTCTCCGCCGGCGCCGTGCTGTTTCTCCTGACGAGCGCGAAGTTTCGTCAGGTGATGGGATTTCCTGGGCCACCGGACACGATCGGCTTGCAATTATTAGCCTCGTGCCTGTTCGTGTTTGGTTTGGGTTATTACTGGGTGAGCCGCGATCTCTCGCGCAATCGTGATTTGGTGAAGCTCGGAGTGATCGGGAAGCCGCTCGTGTTTTTCGTGTTCTTCGGACACGCGCTTGCACAAGAAATTTCCATGGTTCTTGTTCTTCCATCTTTCGTGGACTTGCTATTTGGGGCGCTGTTTCTGGAGTTTCTGGTGCGAGGTCGCGGCAAATCGCAGTAACCTCAAAGGAGGCTCGGCAGGACACATCTCGTCGAAAAATGCCATGGCAGTTGATTCCCAAGTCGATGCACTGGCGAAGAACCTTAGCGCCAAACGGTATCGCTCCATTCCGCGGATTTTTTTGGACCTGGTCCTCTGGACCGGCATAGCCGCCTTGGCGATCTATTTGCAGCGTTGGTGGTTCACTGCAGCCGGCTTGTTTGTGATTGGATTCGGGCCATTCCACGATTTGCTAGTGCAGGGACACGAGGGCACGCACGACTTAATCTCGAGGAATCGGCGACTCAACAACTTCTTCACGTGGTTCACGCTGGCGCTCGCGGGAATCTCCGCGGAGGCGCACCGATGTTTTCATCTCGACCATCATCATTACGCGCATACGCCCCGAGACCCGGAGTATCAGTTTTTTGATCGCGTGGTTCGCGGTGTGCCTGGCTGGGCTTACTTTTTCATTCCTGTATTCGCGCAGATCGGTGTGAACGCCTATGGTTTACAAAAGAAAATGCCTGCAAGCGTGCGTCGAAGAATTGATTTGGAACTGGCAGGCGCTGTTTTTCTCCATGCGGCAATGGCTTTTGTCCTCGGATGGCGGCGCTATCTCCTTTTCGTGATCGCACCCATGGTCACGGGATTGTACGCGGCTTCCGTCTTGCGTAGCGTGACGGAACATCACGACGTCACGGAGGGCAGCGAATGGACCAACGCGCGGTCCATCGTTACTCATCCACTGATCGAGTTTCTTTGGTCGAATGTGAACTACCACCTCGAGCATCACCTCTATCCCTCGGTGCCTTACCACGCGCTCCCGGAGCTGCGGAGCGCGCTCACTGCGGATTATCAGGCCCACCAGAGTAATGTGGAGAACGGCTATGGCCGCACGGCGCTGGTTTTGCTGCGCGACCCGCGACATTTCACTCCAAAATAAAATTGCATTAAATCATTCCGGCGCGTCGCCTTGACGCCCGTGTTTGCGACCGTTAGTCTGACAAGTTCATGCGTTCATCGTCGAGGAAGCTACTCATAGCTCTGGTAGTACTCGTTGTCCTTGCGGTCGTTATCTATTTTTCCAGAAAATTCATCCATCTACAGGATTTCAGCGGAGAAAAGCTTCTTCACGCTGTCCGCGGCGCGAATCCTTACCTGCTAATTCTTTCTATTGTAGCGATTTACTTTTGCTACGCGCTCCGTGCCTTGCGGTGGAAAGTTTTTCAGGGAAATCTGGGGCCGTCGCGTTTTTGGCCTATCTATTCCATGACGCTGGCGGGCTTCTCCGCCGTTTTCTTGCTCGGGCGCGCGGGAGAGCCAGTACGGCCCGTTCTTTTGGCGCGCAAAGAGAAGCTTCCCGTCGCGGACATGTTCGGTATCTATGTCCTGGAACGGATCTTCGATTTAGCGAGTATGGCGGTCATTGCGGCGATTGGATTGCTGCTTTTCAAGTCGCACGCGCGAGTTGGCGAGCAGGCAAGCACGCTTCAAGCTGCCGCGAAAACGACAGGCACGGTTTTTTCCGCAGGCGTTCTGGGAGCAATCACATTCCTGGTTTACCTACGTTTACACGGAACCGCGCTTCTTGAGCGGAGTCTCCAGGGCTGGCATGCTACGCATGGATGGCGCGCGGTAGTTGCGCGTATATTGCTTGGGCTCGCACGAGGCGTGCAGGCGATTCGCTCGGGTGGCGAACTGGCGCTTGCGTTGTTTTACTCAGCAGCTCACTGGTTTCTGGTGCTTCTGGTTTATCTTTGGGTTTCCCACGCGTTTGGCAGCACGCTGGGAAAGATTAACTTGGGTGACGCGATGCTCGTTCTCGCGTTCACGTTGGCCGGCTCGGCTGTGCAACTGCCAGGGGTGGGCGGAGGGGCGCAGGTGGCAACGTTCCTGGCTTACACGGCCGTTCTTGGAGTCGAAAAGGAACCCGCGGCAGCCGCGGCAATTGTCCTCTGGCTGATTTCCTTTGCCGCGTGTAGTCTTGCGGGCGTGCCGTTGCTACTGCGAGAGGGTTTCTCACCGGGAAAGCTACGAGAGATAGCGCGGCAAGAGAAAGAAGAGCTGAAAAGTGAAAATACGTAGTTTTTGTGAAGGAAGAAAGAAGGAGATCCCCTGAGTGAAGTGTCCATTTTGCGCGCATCTGGACGATAAGGTGATTGACTCGCGTGAGGGGCGTGCCGGAGATACGATTCGGCGCCGGCGGGAGTGCCTCAAGTGCAGCCGCCGGTTTACCACCTACGAGCGCATCGACGAAATTCCCTACATGGTGATCAAGAAGGATGGACGGCGCGAACGATTCGAACGGCAAAAGATTTTGCAGGGATTGTTGAAGGCTTGTGAGAAGCGGCCGGTGGCCACACCGAAGCTGGAAGGTATCGTTGATGAAATCGAAAGCGTGGTCCATGAAGCGACCGAGCGCGAGCTCACGACGACAGAAATCGGTGAGATGATCATGCACAGGCTAAAGAAACTCGACAAAGTCGCGTACGTCCGCTTTGCCTCGGTCTACATGGACTTTAAGGACGTACAGGAATTCATGTCCGAACTGAAGAATTTATTAAAAGACCGTGGCAAGAAGTGAAGCGTTTTCAGAGAGTTTTCAACGCGGCCAGACGCCAGCGGTAAACGTTCGAATCGTCGTGAATCCCAGCTTTTCATACAACTGAACGGCGCCGTAGTTCTCCGAAGTGACGGTCAGCGTTAATTCCTTAAATTTCATGCTGCGCAGGGTTTCAGCGGAGGTCTGCATCAGCATGCGGCCGATGCCATTTCCCTGGTAACCGGGGAGCACGCAAATCTGCGTCGTATGGCCGACTCCCGGCGAGACTTCACTGGTGAGCACTGCCGCGACCAGTTCGTCGCTGCCCGGCTCGCGAAGCACAAAAGAGGCTCCGGCCACAAAATGGCCGCAGCCCGGCAACAGGATGATGTTTTTCAAAAACTTCAGCGCGCCGGAGCGGCTGCGATACTGATCGTTGATTTCGCCGTCGATGTGGTTCGCGTACGCCAGATAAATCAACTTGGCGCAAGGCTCGAAATAGCGGTCATTCCAGCGGTCCAGGCGCATTCCCGCGGAGGCTCCGGCCTTGGCTTCGGGCAGTTTCCGTAAATCCTGGAGCATAAATTGGCGGGAGTAGAGGCGAAAGCCCTGTTCGCTCAGCGGCACTTCGACCGGTCCGCTGAAGGGCATGAGCTGCGCTTCGATGCGCGAAAGCTGCGGAATCGCGCGCATGGAGAACAGCATCTCGTCGAGCAGCCGCTGTCCGATGATAGCTTGCGAAAATTTCGCGGATACATAGAGGCCGCCGATCAGGCCCTTCTGTTCTTCCAGAACGTAAAAGGAGTAGCCCGCGGCGCTGCCATTTTCGAAGGCAACACATCCTGCGAGGGCGTGAGCGTCCATGAATCGTTTGATCAATTCCAGGGCGCCGCGGTAGTCCCAATGTAGTTCATCGCGCCAGTGCCGCGCTTCCTCTTCAAGCAGCGGCTCAAGTTGGCGGACCGTCGTCTGGCGCAAGTCGACAATATTCATGGATAAAGAGGACTGCCACGCGGCCCCTGACCCGCAAGCTCCATGATAGCTGAATCGGTGGCCGCGCAAACAACCGGGGCGGCGCGACGATACAATTCCGACACAACGGGCGCAGGCTTCCGGAGATGGTGCGGAAAAGGTGTGCTAACATCGCGCCAGTGCTGATTTTTTTGTGAGGAGTGAAAATCGGCGGCGCTGGCCGCGTCATTACACAGACTAAGAATGTCGATCCTCTACGAACTGCGTTATCCAACCAAGTGGTATGCAAAACTTTTTACGGCCGTTCTTGCGCTGATTTTCTTTGCTGTGCTTGCGACCGTCGCCATCGCGGGATTCCTTGTCTACCGCATCGTCAAGCCGCAGCGCACGAGCAGCGAAATCGATATGGAGAGCTTTCCGGGTAAGCCGGACCTGGTGGACTTCACGGTTCCGGGAATTGGCACCCGGCACGGCTGGTTTTTTCCGGGATTGCGCGGGGCGCCCACCATTATTCTATGCCATGGCTATGGATCGAGCCGCGGCGAGCTGCTGACCCTGGTTTCGGCTTTGCAGGATCACCAGTACAACGTGTTTGTTTTTGACTTCGCGGCGCACGGCGGAAATCAAGGAATTACCACGTTTGGCTATCGCGAGGCGGATGAAGTGCGCGCGGCCGTGGACACGGTGGCTGCGCGCAATGACGTTGATCCAGCTCGCATCGGATTGTGGGGCTACAATTTGGGAGCGTATGCGGCCTTGCGCGAGGCTGAATACGATCACCGCATCAAGGCTATTGTGCTGGATTCGGTCTACGACGAGCCGCAACAAATGGTGAAAATCGGCGTCGAGCGCACAGGCCTCGGCGGATTTCCGCTGATGGCTCGCTCCGCGGCATTCAGTTTTACGTGGTTGAATTACAAGTATCGCGAAGACCCGCCACTCTCAAAAAAGCTGAATGCGCTGGCGGGCGTGCCGAAACTGTTCATCGAGCCTTCCGATGATCCCGAGCTTGCCGATATCACGCGCCAAATGTTTGTAAAGTCGCCGGAGCCGCGCGATCAGCAGATAATTCCGCACGGTAATTTTGTGTCCATGGATGACGTTGATAAGCGCGATTACGAGAATCGCGTGGTGAGTTTCTTCCTACTTAGGCTGCCCGCTACTGGGACGCCCTCCCGCTAAGCTTGTAGCTCTGACCCCATCCGCGCAAATTTCAACCGCCGGCGATACGAGATACTGCCAGCACGCAAGTCTCTTTCTTAGTTCTTCGGACCCCTTGGGCGAGGCGAAGATAATCGACCGTTGCCCGCCCGGGGGGACCCACTCGGGCAACTCCCTTTCGAAATAGAAATTCAACCCGAAAACCAGGCCACGCTTCAATTTATACGTGGCCGCATTTCGGAGCAAATCTTCGGGAAAGTGAAATTCGGCTTTTGATATCAGGGTAACGGGACGAGCGGAGACTCCTTCGTCGAGTTGCCAAAGGTCCTTCGTTCCAAATGCCAGGAACGCCGGAAGAACGATCGACGCCAGCATGAGCGCAACACGGAGTCGTTTCAGGACTGCGAGGATTCCCACCACGATTCCTGCGAGAACCACAACCAAATAGAATTGTGTCACGGTTGGTGCTGGACGCATGTCCGTAACGAAAGGAATTTTCTCGCTTTCGACTCCCGCCAGTACTCCCATGAAAGCGAAAGTTAGAGCTATTCCGAAACAAATCCACCGAAGGCTGCCAAGGCTCTGTTGTAGCTTGCGACTTAGATCGCGGGAGAGAAGCAGGCCTATGGCAGGAACAGCGGGAAGGACGTAGCCCGGCAATTTTGACCGCGAGATAGTAAAGAATGCGACGCAGAATCCGGCCCAGCAAAGGAAGAACATACTAGATTCACCGATATTCCGGGTTCGCCAAAGATTTTTTGACCCACCCAAAAGCGAACACACGAGCGACACGGTCCAAGGGAGGAAAGCGACGAGGACAACGGGAATGTAGAACCAGAACGGCTGGATGTGCTGGAATTCTGGCGTGAGGAAGCGTTTGAAATTGTGCTCGATGATGAAGATGTGGAAGAAATCGGGATTACGGCGAGCGCAGAGGATGTGCCAGGGCAGCGCCGTGAGGCAAAAAGCGGCGATGGCTGCCGGATGAAATAGGCGGAACGCGTCGCGCCAGCGCTTTGTGAACAGCGCCCAGAAGAAAACTGTTCCGCCGGTGAGCAGGATTCCGGCGGGGCCCTTTGCGAGAACGGCTAAGCCCAGGAAAAAGCCGAAGAGGATTAGAGCGAGCCATGGCGTGCGTGGGAGGATGGGGGAGTTTTCGTTGCGGGTGAGACCGAGCACGACGGCCGCGCAGACCATTGCAATGGTGAGCATGCCGCTGAAAGGCATGTCGGTGGCGGCGGCGTGCGAGAAACCGATCATGCCGACTGTTGTAGGGAGGAGCAGAAGCAGCCAGCGCGCGGTTTCAGCGCCGTAGAGACGCAAAGCCAGCCACGCCAGCGCTAGCGTTGCAAGCAGGGCGGAAATTGCGCTCGGCAAGCGGGCTGCAGCTTCGCTAACGCCAAAGAGTTTGAAGGAAAGAGCGGCGCCCCAATAAAAGAGCGGCGGCTTCTCGAACCAAGGTTTTCCATAGAGTCGAGGAGTAACCCAATCGCCCGTTTCGGCCATGTCGCGCGCAATCCACGCATAACGCGGCTCGTCGGGGCCAACAAATCCGATTGCGCCGAGATGGCTGAAGTAACAGACGTAGAGTGTTGCGACAATGAGAATGGCCCAACCTATACGGGCTGCTGGGCTGGACTGCGGTTTCTCAGCGATGGCAGTAGGCGCTTCGCTCACGGAAAGGAAAGTCTAGCATTGAAACTCTATCTTCAAAGCGGCCACCTCTTGCATACTGTCGCGCGTCGGCTGCAGCGAGGCCGCCGTGGAACACAATGAAAGAATGGTTCGAATACGCCCCCGTTTGGCTGATCTTAAAGATTCTGGGCGCCTTACCGCGACGCGTCGCGCGTGGCTTCGCGGCAACGGTGACAAGCCTGCTCTTTTCCTTGCAACCAAAGTTGCAGAAGACCGCGGAGTTCAACATGCGCCTCGCCTTTCCTGATTGGGCCGACGCCCAGCGCAAAGACGCGACGCGCAAAATGGTACGGAATCTTGGTTGGATGGGCGCAGAATTTGCGCGCTTGCCGCGGCTCACGAAAGAAAACATTGAAGACGTTGTGATTCTAGAAGGACACGAGAATTTTCTGGAAGGGCAACGGCGCGGGAAAGGCGTCCTCTATTTAACAGGCCATATCGGCGCCTGGGAACTCTCTTCCTTCGCGCACGCGCTCTACGGCTATCCGCTGCATTACATGGCTAGGCCTCTCGACAACAAGCGCCTCGACACGCTCGTCAATCAATACCGCTGCTCTTCGGGCAATCGGCCCATCTTCAAAAACGAATCTGCGCGCGTCATGCTGAGAATTCTGAAGGACTCCGGAACTGTTGGCATTCTCGCGGATCAAAACACACTGCCGGCGGAAGGCGCCTTCGTCGATTTTTTCGGCAAGGTTGCTTGCACGACAACTGGCCTCGCGCGAGTGGCATTGCACACCGGCGCGGCCGTCGTGCCGGGCTACGCCTACTGGGATGAGACCGTCCAAAAATATCGTCTGCGGTTCGAACCTCCCGTGGAACTCATTCGAACCGGCGACACCGAGCGCGACGTCTTTGAAAATACGCGGCGGTTTGCGAAGGTAATCGAAGAGATTATCCGCAGACATCCGGATCAATGGATTTGGGTTCACAAGCGCTGGAAGACCAGGCCCAAAGGCGAGCCCGCGCTGTATGATTTTTGAGAGAGGTCTTCGATGATGCAAACGGCGAAGTTGTTGGCGGAAGCAGTTGGCGCAAAGCTCGAAGGCGACGGCGCTATCGAGTTGCGCGGCGTTGCGGCGCCCGAACGCGCCGGCCCTCACGACCTCATCTACGTCGAGAAAGCCAAACATGCGGAGCGCGCTGCTACATCGGCTGCGCTCTGCGTCATTGCCGCGGAAAACATTCCGTTTCCCGGGAAGACTGTTCTGCGAAGTTCGCAACCAAAACTGGCGTTCGCAAAAGCGGCTGCTCTCATCCTTGGAAAGAGCCCCATCGCAACCGGAATTCATCCAACGGCGATCGTGGCGCCGCTGGCGAGAGTCAGCGCAAGCGCTGGCATAGGGCCATTTGCGGTGATCGGCGAAGACGCCCATATCGGCGAAGGCACACAAATCGGCGCGCACAGCGTAATCGGCGCCGGTTCCTGGATCGGCGATGACTGCCGCATTCATCCGCGTGTGACACTCTACGCGGGCGTTCGAGTCGGGCATCGCGTGGAGATTCATTCGGGCGCGGTGATCGGCGCGGACGGCTTCGGCTACGCGCAGGGCGAAGGCCGTTACTGGAAATTTCCACAAGCGGGAATCGTGGAAATCGCGGACGACGTGGAAATCGGCGCAAACACCACCATCGATCGCGGCTCGCTCGACGACACGCGCATCGCTGAGGGCGTTAAAATGGACAATCTCGTACACATCGGCCACAACTGCCAGATTGGCGCACACACTGTGATGGCCGCGCAGGTCGGACTCTCCGGCTCCTGCGATATCGGCAAGCATGTGGTCGTCGGAGGCCAAGCCGGCTTTGGAGAACAATGTTATTTGGAAGACGGCGCAATCATTGGCGGGCAATCCGGCGTACTCGGAGGCAAAACAGTTCGCAGCGGACAGACCGTTTGGGGAACTCCTGCGCGCCCGCTAGAAAAGTTTAAAGAGCAATTCGCGTGGCAAGCCCGTCTACCGGAACTGGCCGCGCGCATCAAAGAGTTAGAAGCCAAACTGGAAGGCCAAACGAAAAGCCAGGCTAAAAAGGAAATGACGTGAGCACAGCTCCACGCTGGCGCGTAATTGTAGTTGGCGGCCACACCCGCAGCATCGGCAAGACGCAACTGGTGTGCGACATCATCAGCACTTTCCCGCAAGCCAACTGGATTGCGGGAAAAATCACGCAGTATGGCCACGGCGTCTGCGCGCAGAACGGCAACAACTGCGACTGCGCTCCCGACGAGCACATTTGCGCCATCGAATGGGAAGCGCAGCAGCAATCTGGCACGGACAGCGCCAGATTCTTGGCCGCAGGCGCGAAACGGTCGTTTTGGCTAAGAACAAAGCAAGGTTTTCTCGCCGAAGGCTTGCCGTTGATGCGAGATGCTCTCAAACAAACGCTGTCGGGAGCAGCAGAAGATTCGCCTCCGCTGATCCTCGAAAGCAATTCTCTTCTGCAGTTCTTGAAACCGAGTCTCTATTTCGCTGTGATCGATCCAGCCCGCGAAGACTTCAAAGACTCCGCTCGCGTCGCGCTCGACCGCGCCGATGCACTCGTTCTCCGGGGCTCAATGGATGACCCTGCCGCCGCTCCATCGTGGATCAAACTCCCCGCCAATTTGCTGCGCACCAAGCCCTCCGTCTCGCAGCGCGAGGGGGAAGCTTTGCCTGAGCCCCTTCACGTACTTATCGAGCGGGCGTTGCAGGGCCCGCCAAGTATCACCCTCTGACAACGATTCTGTAACGCTTATGCATCTTAGAAGTTGACCCAGTGCCGCAAGACGGCGATAATTGACTGGTACTTGTGTTACTCGGTGACAAATAGGCTCGACGTTCGTTCCTGCGTTACGGGAAGTGACTAGGAACACAGCAGTTAGGTCAGCTTAGCCTGGATTTGGCAGGTTTAATTCGCCCGCATTTCTATAGGCATTACTTGGGGGACTAGTTTTGGCGACAGGTACACGCATAGGAGTGGATAGACCTGCCCCTGCCATACCGCCGCTCTGGCTCGAGAAAGACCTGTCCGGCTCTCTCGAACAGGCCATCGAAAACGGTGCGAATCACCTCCTCTCGCTGCAAGCCGAGGAGGGCTACTGGCTCGGCGAACTCGAAGCTGATACCACCCTCGAATCCGATTACATTTATTACCTGTATGTGCTCGGCAAGGCCGATCCCGTTCGCATCGCCAAGCTCGCGAACTACGTTCGTCGGCGCCAATTGCCCGATGGCGGCTGGAATATTTTCCCGGGCGGGCCTTCCGATCTTAATGCAACCTGTAAGGCGTATTTCGCTCTGAAGCTCGCTGGCGACGACACTGATGCGCCGCACATGACGCAGGCGCGCGAAACGGTGCACCGTCTTGGCGGACTCGAACTCACAAATTCTTACGTGCGTTTTTACCTTGCGCTGATTGGCGCGGTTGGCTGGGATCTTGTTCCTTCGATTCCTCCAGAGCTGCTGCTCTTGCCGACCTGGTTTTATCTGAACATCTACGAAATGTCGTCCTGGACGCGCGGCATTGTCATCCCCATGGCGATACTTTCCGCCCTGCGGCCGGATTGGCGTCTGCCGGAGCGCGCGCGTGTCGACGAGCTCTTCAAGGACATCTCACACAAAGCCGCCGCTTTTGATTGGAGCAAGCAGCTCATCTCCTGGCGCAACGTTTTCCTGGCGATCGATCGCGGCTTGAAGCTCTACGAAAAACTTCCTTGGAAACCCCTTCGCAACCGCGCGCTTCGCGAAGCCAAAGCCTGGATGCTCGCGCACATGGAGCGCAGCGAAGGTCTCGCCGCCATCTATCCCGCGATGATGAATTCGATTTTCGCGCTAGTGGCGCTCGGTCACGGTCCCGACGATCCGATCACCTCTCGCGAGATTCGCGAATTTTCGCGTTTCGAGATCGAAGAGGGCGACACGATTCGCATGCAGCCGTGCGTGTCCCCTGTTTGGGACACTTGCATTGCCATGGTCTCGTTGGAAGAGGCCGGGCTGCCCGCCGATCATCCCGCACTTGTGAAAGCCGCGGATTGGATGCTCTCGAAGCAGGTTCTCGGTCCCGGCGATTGGCAATTCAAGAATAAAGACGCCGAGCCGGGAGGTTGGGCGTTCGAATTTCGTAACGATTTTTTTCCGGACGTGGACGACACTGCATTTGTTTTGATGGCACTGCAGCGTGTAAAACATCCCGATCCCGAGCGCATGGAAACGGCCATTCGTCTTGGCCTTCAGTGGCTGTTGAGCATGCAAAACAAGGACGGCGGCTGGGGCGCCTTCGATCGCGACAACGACCGCAAGCTTTTGTGCAACATTCCCTTTGCCGACCACAACGCCATGATCGATCCATCGACAGCGGACGTGACGGCTCGCGTTATTGAGTGCCTCGGCCGTTTTGGCTGGCCGGCGGAGCATCCCGCTATTCAGCGCGGCGTGAAGTTTCTGCTCAGGGATCAGTGCGAAGACGGCTCTTGGTTCGGACGCTGGGGCGTAAATTACGTTTATGGCACCAGCGGCGGGTTGCGCGCTCTCGAAACCGTTTCGCTCACGGCCAAGGAGTTTTGCCTGCGCGCCGTGAGCTGGTTGCGCGACGTTCAGAAAGCTGACGGCAGTTTCGGCGAGTCCCTGTGGAGCTATACCGATCCCGCCACCAAGGGGCAGGGGAACAGCACAGCGTCCCAAACGGCCTGGGGCCTCATTGGATTGCTAGCAGGCGCTCAGCCGAATGATTCTGCGGTTCAAAGAGCCGTCTCCTATCTCGTCCACCAGCAGAATACGGATGGCTCTTGGAGCGAAGCCGAGTTTACCGGCACCGGATTTCCTGGCGTTTTTTATCTGAAGTATCACCTCTACCGCAATTCATTCCCGCTCTACGCGCTCGCGCGCTTTCGTAATCAGGTGCAAGGGCCGCACGAATATTGCGCCATGAAATTCCAGCCAGCCGAATTCCGGCTGCGGAGCGGGTTCTAGAGCCCGCGATGACGTTTTCTCTGCGGCTCACTGCGGATCTCACACTTGCCCTGGCTGCCCGCGCGTTTGGCAACAAGCAAGGCTATCCTCCTATCTTGCAGCTTTCCCCGGAGACTAATTTCCAAACTTCTTCAGCCAGATTTTCCACCAGCACCCATCAGGCGATTAACGGCGCTTCGCACTCCGGAACCCTCGTTTCGCGATACCGTTCGCCCATCCTTTGGATTTCCGGTGCCGAACCTTTGGATTATCCGGAAGTCGCGCGCTTTACCAACGCTCTCGCGGCCTCCGGACGCAGCGTCTTCCTGGAGACTTCCGGCACCTTGTTGAAGCGGCGGCTTCATGAATTTCAACCGTCTAATCGTTTTTACTTCACGGTCCGTTTCGATGGCTTTGCGCCGTCGCACGACCAGCGCAATGCTCGTGAAGGTGCATTCGCCGTGGGACTGGAAGCCATTCGCATGGCTAGGTTGGCAGGCTTTTTCACTTGCGCTCTTCTGGTTATGCACCCTCACACAGCCCCAAACGAACTAGAGCAACTCCACGCGGGAATTCGCCAACTCGACGTCGACGGGTTTTTGATCACGCGCGCGGCGCTTTCGCCCGAGCTTGAGAGCACGGTCAAGCAACTGCGCCATCGTTTGTTGAGTCGGCGATGGGCGCTGCTCTCGGATTTAGTGGAATCCGTGACGCTGCCGGCCGCCTCGCAGAATTCTTGCGAGATCGATCGCCAGCCTTTTCCGGACTCACCGCCTAGCGACTTTGAGGAAGGTGCCGAAGCCGGATGACGACTCTCGTCACAGGTGCGTCGGGCTTTCTGGGCAGCCACGTCGCGCGTCAACTGGTCGCGCGTGGCGATTCGGTCCGCGTCTTGATGCGAGCTTCCAGCACCAACCGCGCCGTCGGAGACCTTTCTCTTGAATACGTGACCGGCGATTTGCGAGACGCGGCTTCTCTCGATCGTGCTTTGGCCGGCGTAAAGACCGTTTTTCACGTGGCGGCTGACTATCGACTATGGGCCAAAAAATCGCGCGACATTTACGATTCCAATGTCGGTGGCACGAAGAATCTGCTCGAGGCTGCGAAACGCGCCGGCGTGGAAAAATTCATCTATACCAGCACCGTGGCCACTATCGCCGTCGATCGTCCCGAATTGCCCACCGAAGCCACCGACGCCAAGCTGGAAGAAATGGTTGGCCACTATAAACGCTCGAAATGGATGGCTGAGCGCGAAGCACTCGACGCGGCAAAACAAGGACTGCCGCTTGTTGTAGCCATGCCCACGACTCCCGTCGGCCCAGGCGATTGGAAACCGACACCAACGGGAAAAATCATCCTCGACTTTCTAAACGGAAAAATGCCCGGATACGTCGAGACCGGCTTGAATTTTGTTGGCGCGGAAGAGTGCGCGGCGGGGCATTTGCTCGTCGCGGAAAAAGGGAAAGTGGGCGAACGCTATCTTCTCGGCGCCGAAAACTTGACGCTTAAGGCGATGTTGGACGCGCTGGCCAAAATAACGGGTCTGCCGGCTCCGATGCTGAAAATTCCTCACGGGCTGGCTTTGGGTGTAGCCTACATGAACACGGCGTTCTCGCGGCTCATTGGAAGAGAGCCGCAAATTCCCGTCGAGGGCGTGAAAATCGCGCAGCACATGATGTTCGTCGATTGCACGCGGGCGCAGCGAGAACTAGGTTTTAAGCCGGGGTCGGTAGCGGCTGCACTGGAGCGAGCGGTTCGCTGGTACGAAGCGAACGGCTACGTAAAGCCCAGCCGCGCCAAGAAAATGCTGCGCGCCGCCGCGTAGAGCAAGGGGAATTCAGGGGCTCGCCCCGCGCTCGGTTCTTAAGATGACGGTTGTAGGGGAGGGCTTGCCCCTCCCGTTTTGTGCGATAGGCAACTTGTAGCTTTAAGTTTTGGTCCGGCATCATAGATTTACAGAAGATTCAGAGAATCATGCGCATCCTAGTCACTTTCGCCATCAAAGCCGAGTTCTCGCAGTGGTCCTCTCGCCATCCCTTTGTCCCCTACGAATTTGAGAATTGGGAGCGCCGCCGCGAATTTGACCTTTTCAAAGCCAACATCGGCCCGAACGAAGTAACGGTCCTTCTCACCGGTATCGGCGGAGAGAATGCCGCCAAATCGATGCTCTCTATCCCGGTTGAAATTCACGATGTCTGCATCTCTTCTGGCCTCGCTGGATCCCTTGACACCACTTTGAAGCCAGGCGACGTAGTTGTGGCACACACGACAGAAACTCTGAACCAAGGTTACCAGGCCACAAGTGAGGCAGCACTCTTCGATCTTGCCGTTACCTACGGCGCAAAAGCCGTGAATGTGTCCCTCACATCTGAGAAAATCGTAGCGACCGCCGTAGCGAAGGAAGACCTGAGCCAAAAGGGAAGTGTCGTGGAGATGGAATCAACTTACATTCTAGCGGCTGCGGCGCAACGCAATGTCCCGGCGGTCATGGTTCGCGCTATCAGCGACGCTGCGGATGAGGATTTGCCCGTTGATTTTGGCCGCATACTCGATTCCCACGGCCATCTGAAAATGGGCGGCCTGCTCAAAGAAGTTGGCCTCAGTCCTTACCGTATTCCCTTGTTGATTCAATTTGGACGGCAGAGCCGCGCCGCCGGAAAATCTTTGGCGGACTTCTTAGATCGCTACGTTCACGCAATCTCGCAAAACTGGACGCGCGTCTCTGCAGCGAAAGTAGAAGAGGTCTCGGCGACATGAGCAGCATTGGGACGGCATCGGAGACGCTGAGCTCGGTCGGGCCCATCCCGAAGACCATGCGCGCGGGCGTCTTTCGCGATAAAGGTATCGTCCGCGTTGAAGAAGTCCCCGTGCCCGAGGTCGGCGACTGTGAAGTCCTCATCAAAGTCGCTGCCTGCGGCATCTGCGGGACTGACATCAAGAAAATTTTTCAGCGTTACGTCGAGCCGCCGCAGATTCTCGGCCATGAGCTGGCCGGCACGGTCGTTGCCGTCGGTCGCGGCGTGGAAAGGTGGACACTGGGCGATCGCGTAATGAGCTTTCACCACACCCCCTGCGGCCGATGCTTCTACTGCGAGAAGCGCCTCTTCTCCCAATGCAAGCAATACAAAACGACTGGCCTGACCGCCGGTTTCACGCCGAACGGTGGCGGCTTTGCCCAGTACGTGAAGGCCATGCCGTGGGTAGCCGAGCGCGGCATTGTTGCTCTTCCCGATAACGTCAGCTTTGAGGAAGCCACTTTCATCGAGCCGATCAACACCATCATGAAAGCTGTCCAAAAGGCCCGTATCACCAAAGACGAAACCGTACTGATCCTCGGCTGCGGCCCCATCGGATTGCAATTGCTCATGGTCAGCAATCTCGAAGGCCCTAAGCTATATACCAGTGATCCAATTCCGCATCGGCGCCAAAAAAGCCTCTCCCTAGGTGCCCTGGAGTCGTTTGACCCAACCAGTGGTAAGCTGGTAGAAGAAGTTCTGGCCCGTACGGAGGGTCGTGGAGCAGACGCGGTGCTAGTTGCGGTAGCGCATCCGTCGGTGGTAACGGATGCCTTGGCAATGGCGCGGCCCGGTGGGCGCGTATTGCTCTTCGCGGCAAATGACCCGGTCACGAAGATCGAGTTTCCTGCCGCGGCCGTAGGGATCGACGAAAAGGAAATCCTGGGCAGCTATAGCGCGGCGGTTGACATCCAAGAATCTGCCGCGGCTCTGGTGCTGGGAAAGAAACTTCCAGTGATGGAAATCGTCACGCATCGCTTCGCACTGGATAGAATCCAGGAAGCCCTGGAGCTGGCAGCCAGGCCTACGGCTGAGTCCCTTAAGATTCTGATCACGCACGCATGAAAACGACCACGACAAAGAAAACGGAAGCCGGAGAAGAAGTGAAATTTGCCGTCGCGCGAGTCGCCGTACCCTCAAGGATGACCGCAGCCGTGTTATACGGCAGCGAAGATCTGCGCATTGAGATGATCGACGTGCCGCACCTCGCTGCCGACGAAGTGCTTCTCCGCGTCCGCCTGGCCCTAACCGACGGCACCGACCTCAAAGTCTGGAAGCGCGGCTACCACGCCAAGATGATTCAGCCGCCAGCCGTATTCGGCCACGAAGTCGTGGGAGATATCGCTGCCGTAGGCAAGCGCGTGGACGCTCGCTGGCGTATTGGCATGCGCGTTGTCGCTGCAAATTCTGCGCCGTGCCTGCGCTGCTATCACTGCCGCCGCGGCCAGGAAAATCTTTGCGAAGACTTGCTCTTTAACAACGGCGCGTACGCTGAATACATGCGCATCCCGGGCCGCATCGCCATGGAAAACATGCTGGAAGTGCCGCACTCTGTCGATGACGGAAGCGCCGCGCTCGTCGAGCCGCTCGCCTGCGTGCTTCGCGGCATTCATGAAATGGAAGTGCGCGCCGGCGATACCGCTGCCGTAATTGGCTGCGGGCCGATTGGATTGACTTACGTGCGCATGCTTTCGCGCCGGGGCGTGCGCGTGCTCGCGCTGGCTCGCCGCACCGCGCCTCTCGATGTAGCTCGCAGGCTGGGCGCGATTGCCACCATCAACGTCACGGAAACAGTAGACGTCGTCTCCGCTGTGAAGTCTTTGACAGAAGACGAACGAGGACCGGATTCCGTCGTCGAAGCAGCAGGAAATCCCGCCACCTGGCAGCAGGCCCTGGCGATGGTTCGCCGTGGCGGCGTCGTGAATTTTTTCAGCGGCCTGCCGTCGGGCACGAACGTATCGATCGATCCCGCCGCCATCCACTATTCCGAAATTAAGCTGATCTCGCCCTTTCATCACACGCCGCGTTTTATCCGCGAAGCTCTCGAAGCCATTCGCCGCGGGGATATCGTCGGGCAGGATTTCGTGACGGAAGAAATCCGTTTGACCGAACTGCCGCAAGCCTTCGAGCGCATGAAGATCCGCAGCGGCGAAATCAAGCTGGCCGTCCGGCCTTGAATGTTTTGAACTTGGCGGCACCCCCGATTGTCATTCCGAGCAAAGCGAGGAATCTGCTTTTCAATGCTGCGCCCAGGTGAACTCGAAATTGCCGAGCATGCTCCGGCGAACAATTGTTCCCCGGCAGCGGCGCAGGAGTACACGCGCTGGCTCGCCACGCATCACTACGAAAATTTCAACGTCGCTTCTTGGCTGCTCCCAAAAGACTTGCACCAGCATTTCTACAATCTTTACGCCTATTGCCGCTGGGCCGACGACCTGGGCGATGAAGTCCCGCAAAAAGACCGCGCCCTGGAACTCCTCGATTGGTGGGAACGCGAGCTCGACCATTGTTACGACGGCCGCCCATCCCATCCCGTCTTCGTCGCGTTGCGCGAAACCATAATCGCCAAAAATATTCCCAAGCAGCCTTTCGCCGATCTTCTAAGAGCCTTCCGCCAAGACCAGAACGTAAAGCGCTATCCCACGTGGGATTCAATGATTGGATATTGCGTCTATTCCGCGAATCCCGTCGGACGCCTTGTCCTTTATCTGTGCGGCTATTGCGACGAAGAGCGGCAGGCGATGTCCGACGCTACGTGTACTGCTCTCCAGCTAGCAAATTTCTGGCAAGACGTTGAGCGCGACCTGGAAAAGGGGCGCATCTATATCCCCCTGGACATCGCCGCAAGCCATGGCCTGACTGAAAACGATATCGTCGAGCGCCGCTTCGACGAACGTTACGTCAGCCTAATGAAAGATTTGATCGCCCGCACGCGAGTTCTTTTTTCGCAGGGCGCTCCTCTAGCAAAAATGGTCAATGGCCGCCTAAGTGTCGACCTCGAAATGTTCAGCCGCGGCGGCGTCGCCGTCCTCGACGCCATCGAGACCATGGGCTACGACACGCTCCACAATCGCCCGGCCATAAGCAAAGCCAAACAGGTCAGCCTCCTGGGCCGCTCACTCTTAACGCACTTAGTGGCCAAGCCCATACGCCCCGAATCAGTGAGTGGCCGCCTCGCCGTGCCCGAATCTAGCGTATCCGTCTCCCGCTCCTACGCCGCCTGCCACAGCATCGCCCGCGCCGCCCACAGCAACTTCTACTACGCCTTCTTCCTCCTCCCCAAGCCCAAGCGCGACGCTCTAGCCGCTCTCTATGCCTTCATGCGCCTTGTCGACGATGTCGCCGACGAAGGCAACGATCTCGCCGCGAAGCAGCGGGGTCTAGCGGATTGGCGCGCTGCTCTCGACGACGCCGTAACTGGCGAGGAGCGGCTGGTTGACGGCTCAACCGCACTCAACTCCGCCACTCCCAACGGCGCGGCCGAAGTCTTGCCCGCTCTGGTCGACACCATGCAGCGCTACAAAATGCCAGCTCGCTACCTCCACGATCTCATCAGCGGCGCCGAAATGGACTTAACACTTCGCACTTACCCGACTTTCGATCGCCTCCGCGAATACTGCTACCGCGTCGCCGGAACCGTCGGCCTAACCTGCACCCACGTCTTCGGCTTCCACGATCCCCGCGCCCTCGATCTCGCCGAAAAACTCGGCCTCGCCTTTCAATTGACCAACATCATTCGCGATGCCCACGACGACTTCGCTTTGGGCCGCGTCTATCTCCCGGAAGAAGATCTTGCGCGTTACGGAGTCTCCCCTCAAGACTTTGGCAAGAGTGAGGCCACTCTCGGTGTCCGCGAACTCCTCCGTTTTGAAGCAGACCGTGCCTGGCAATGTTATGAAGAGGGCTCCGCACTTTTCGGCTTAATCGACCCAGAGAGCCGCGGCGCTCTCTGGCTGTTGGTGCACACGTACAGCGCCCTGTTAGCCCGCATCGAGTCCCTCGACTTCGCCGTTTTCGGCGAACGCGTGCGGCTCTCGAAAGCGGAAAAAATGTTGTTCATCGCAAAGGCGCGCTTCGGCCGCCTCTCGGAAGAGAATATTCTTGAAAAGCGTGATCGTGATCGGCGGCGGGCTGGCGGGACTGGCAGCCAGCGTCGCGCTGGCTGAAGCAGGCTGGCGCGTTCGTCTTTTTGAGCAGCGCCCGTTTCTTGGCGGCCGCGCGGCTTCCTACGTCTTGCCCGACGGCGAGCACATCGACAATTGCCAGCATGTCACCTTCGGCTGCTGCACCAATCTCGAAGATTTTTATCGCCGCGTCGGCTCCGGCGACAAAATCAGGTTTTTCGATCGCTTAATTCTGCTCGATCCCCAAGGCCGTCGCGGGGAAATGCACGCCGGCATTCTCCCCGCGCCGTTTCACATGGCCGGCTCTTTTCTCACGTTTTCTCCGCTGGCTCTGAAGGACAAGCTCGCCATCGCCCGTGCCTTCTATTCCATCTTGCAAAACGCAGGTCATCCGCCCGATGTGGACGAGCCCGGCGGCATCTCAATGCTTGAATGGCTCCGCCGCCGCAAACAAACTCCAGCTGCCATCAGCCGATTCTGGCGTGTCGTACTCGTCAGCGCTCTTTCCGAAGAACTCGATCGCATCGATGCCCGGTACGGCATCGACGTTTTCTGGAAAGCCGTTCTTTCCAATAGGACCGGATACCGCATGGGCGTCCCCGCAGTCGCGTTAGGCGAACTCTACGAAGGCTGCCGCGCCGCCATCGAAAAAAAGGGAGGGGAAGTAACCTTTCGTTCCCCTCTCCGCGGTCTGCGCATCGAAAACGGTGAGCTACTCGCCGCGCTCTTCGACGGAGACCGCGAAGAATCTGCCAACGCGTACATCCTGGCCCTTCCCCACGTCGCGCTTTCCGAACTTCTTCCCGAGAACCTCAAGCGCACCGACACCACCCTCGGCAATCTCGACAAAATCATCGACGCATCAATCACCGGCGTCCATCTATGGTTTGACCGCCAGGTAATGACCGAGCCTTTCCTCACCCTGCTTGATACCACCACGCAATGGATTTTCAACAAGACGGCCCTCTACGCCGGCGCCAACGGTGCGGCCCCCGCTCCCGACAAAGGCCAATATCTGCAACTGGTCATCAGCGCTTCCCACGATCTCCTCCAAAAGCCGCGCCAGGAAATCATCGATCTCTGCCTGAAGGAAGTCCGCCACGCGCTTCCCGCTGCCCGCGAGGCGAACCTTCTCAAAGCCACTGTAGTCAAAGAAGCCGCCGCCACATTTTCCCCGCAACCCGGCGTCGACCGTTGGCGTCCAATGCAGCAGACGAGCATTGGCGGTCTGTTCCTCGCCGGTGATTGGACCGCAACAGGCTGGCCCGCCACCATGGAAGGCGCGGTTCGCAGTGGTTATCTTGCCGCGGAGGCAATCCTGCGCTCGGCGGGAACGCCGCAACAGTTTATTCAGCCCGATTTGAAACCCGACGGTCTGGTTGGTTTGTGGGCAAAGAGCTGAGCTGGAACGTATTCCGAGGTGCCGCACGAAGAGCATTCAGCGCGAAAGTCGCCGCTGCGTTTTATTCGTTATGGGCAAGCTTTTCGAAGGCACCAATCTTGCGCTCTTCGAGAGTAAGCTCCTCAAATTTTTTGTCGAGGGCCAGGTAAACATCGGAGCGCGTTTGCCGGAACGATTCGTAAGCTTTCTCGGTTTCCCAGAAGTCACATGTCACGTAAGTGCGGTCACGAAAGGGATCGCGCAGGAGGAGAGTTCGCTGGTAGGCAGGATCGCGCCGGAACAACTGGGCCCAGTCTCCGTCAGGCCCATATACGCTTTCAAACCGTTCGTCACATCCTGGCTTGACATCGAACTCCCATAGGACTAAAAACATAGATGTCCCATCTCCTGCTTGGACGTAGCCAATCCTGTTCTGATCCTCTGGGTAATGATTGCGCTGTGAGCCGAGTGTAGCAATCCGGTCGGATACATACCACGGTTAGAGTGCGTCCCAGCGCAGAAGTTTAGGCAGTCATAGTCACAGTCCGGCATTGCGTCCGGACGGAGGCGTTTGTGGATCGAAAGTACGGTCATCGCGGCTACCGCGACACGGAAAAAGGCGAGAAAAAAGAAAAGCACGACCGCAAGCCTCCGCAAGGCGGTCCGCGCGCCGATCAATTCGGCCCGCGCACGCCGCGCATGGTCGGCACCGTCACGCGCGGCCGATGTTCCAATTGTGGAGCTGTCCTCACCTCCGGCTTCGACCCCAACGGCCAATGTCCCAAGTGCCAGTTTGAGCTCCACAGTTGCAAGCAATGTCGTTTCTTTGATTCCGGCGCCCAGTTCGAGTGCACGCAGCCCATCCCCGAACGCATCACTCCCAAGGACACCAAGAACGACTGTAAATTCTACGAATTTCGTATGACCATTGAGAAAGACACTGCGCCAACTTCTTACGCCCAACCCGCCCAGGTAGCCGCCGCCGCTCAAGCCCCGCCGCGCACCAACGACGCACGCCAGGCCTTCGAAGATCTCTTCAAGAAATAGTTTGTGAGTTAATTCGGGAACCGCCTGATCCGCACCGATTCTCTCTCCCGCGAGCCATGAGCTCGCTTAGGTTTCACTTGGCACTCGCGGAACAATACGTTTTGGCGATATGACCGATGCAAACGTTGCGTTGGCCTTCTCCCTCCCGCCACCCTCAGACTACTCCCGCGCGGAGTTCTTCAAATAACCTCCGCGGACCTTTCCAAGCACGCGTTAAACGGCCCGGACAGAAAATCTAGGAGGATCAAACATGAAGAAGCGCATTCTGCTATTTGTGCCCGCACTTCTCCTCGCCGCGATGCCCCTTGTCGCTCAGGACGACGGTCATTCCAAGAAGGCCCTCAACTGTACAGGCACCATCAGCGCGGACGGTCAGAGCTTCGCCTGTGACAAGGATCATCGCACCTGGAAGGTTTCCAACCCCGGAGCTCTGCGTGACATGGAAGGCCAGCATGCTAAGCTCACGTACCGTCTCTCTTCCGCCGCCGGCGAGATCTTCGTGACTTCCGCCGCGACCGTCCAGGATCAAACAGTCGCCCATAACGCTGGCGATTCCACTGCCCCCAAATAACTCTCTTCAAATCTTCCCCCGCGGGTTGGCAACCCGTTACTTCTCTGTCTCTCCGTCTGGCCGTTCCGCCCGGTTGAAATAGTTCTCTGCGCGAAGTCGCGCAGCCAGGTTCACGTTCTCCCCACTCCTTCACGAAGCAATTTTCCTCTTGGCTCATGCACTCGCCCGACTATACTTTCGTCCATCCGTACCCGGGTAATCTTTGGGAGGATCCTCCTCATGGCCAACGATTCGCATCCCACCCGAAGCGAAGTTCTGAACATGCACATGAGCGAGTTCTGGTCTGGCGACCTTGGCCTTACTCTCGTAACCATCTCTCTCGTGGTTCTCATCTTTGTAATCACGCCGCTTCGCGAAGCGGGTCTTCCCGGGCGCTTCTTCTTCGATATCATTATGGTCACGCTGATGATTTCCGGCGCCTTGGCTGTAAACCAGAGCCGCATCGCCACGGCTTTGGTAGTCGTCATTGTCTTTGCAGGTGCGGTGGTTTTAGGGGCAGGGCGCATCCATCCGACTCCCTTTCTCCATCAGTTCGGGAGCGCTCTGTCCACCATCACGCTGCTGCTTTATGTCCGCATTGTCTTGCTCGTCATGTTTCGCAAAGGCCCGGTGACCTGGAGCCGCATTCAGGGAGGGGTATGCGCTTATCTTCTTCTCGGAATGGCTTGGGCGTCCGCCTACCAGTTTGTAGAGCAGCGTTACCCCGGCTCTATCCAGTTCGTCACCGCACCGCTGGATATCGACCAACTCACGTCGAAGCTTACCTACTTTAGTTTTGGCGTGCTTACCAGCTTGGGCAGCGACATCGCCCCGGTGCATCCTTTCGCACGCTCGCTCACCCTCAGCGAGGCTGTCCTTGGCCAACTTTGTCCAGCACTCCTCATGGGTGCCCTCGTGGCCATGGCCATGCAGTCCCGACCCAAGTCCTGACCCTGCTCGCACATCGGAAAAATTGTCACCGAGCAAGAGCTACATCTCGTAAAATCTCAACCGGGGATGTCATCATGGACCGTTCTTGTTTCCGGAGACATGTCTCCATTCTGTTGCTTGGGCTAGGTGTGACCGCTTTCGCATCTACCCCATTCGCGGACTCCTTCGATGTGCCGCTAACGAAGAAGGTTGTAGATTTTGGCTTGTCTGAAAACAATCCGCCAGGAGGGAAGAACCTTCGGGTTAAGTTGTACTGTTTCTTCTATCCGAATTTCGCTATCAAGGAATACGACAACGAGGGAGAAAAAGGAGCAGAGTGGGTGGTGATTGTTCCCATCCAAAAGGGAACAGCTCCAGCCTGTGCACGGACACATGCGAGCGATGAACGGATATTCAAATGGCCGGAGTGGAGCGGGTACTTCAAGGGAGTCAAGGGGGACTTGGTGTTTCTGAACGATCCGGACGGCACCGACGGCGGAATGCCATTCACCATCTATGATTTTAGAATCGGCAACAAGATTTTCAGGGATTCGGCTTACGACTCAGGCATGTGGACCCAAAAACCAGCCAGTTCGCACTTCAACCACCTGAGGTTCAGCGGCACTCAAGATAGCGACCTCACACTAACATATCTTCGAGTGGTCGATTCAGACTGTGATCTGCATACCGAAAAGGCCGCTTGCTGGAAGCAGGTTATAAAGAGATTTGATCTGAAGAGTGTCCGAATGCCGGTTTGCACGGGCTACGAAAACATTTCCAGTCGCTATACCTCGGCGCTCGCTTACCCCGTTGAGGTATCGCTCTTTCCGCAACCGATCACCAAGACTATCGCTGGACCGGTCAAGTGTTGGCCAGTCGACTGAGTGGACCTTCGGCTACGGGCACTTGCCTGATTGACGCGGTACCTGGAAACTGACCAACTAACAGCGGCTCCTTCAACTCGCAAAAACTGCCTGCCGGGTGCATACTGTTACGCTTTTCCTCTTCCTAAGGAGCTGATGATGTTGAAACAGGGGAGTCTTCTCGCCGGTATCTTGATTCTTGTGCTGTCCTCGTTCGCGCAAGCCCAAGAGAAAGCTAAGAGCGGCGCGGTTCCCACGCCCAGCGCGTTTTTGGGACTTGAAGTTGGCGCCGACCGAAAGCTCGCTGACTATCGCCAGATCGCCTCGTACTTCAAAACGCTCGCCGCAGCCTCGCCGCGCGTGGAAATCCAAGTTCTCGGCAAGACCACTCTAGGCGAAGACATGTTCATGGCCGTTATCTCCACGTCAGAAAATCTTGCCAACAAAGCCAAATACAAAGAAATCGCGCGCAAACTCGCCGATCCCCGCGGCCTCACCTCCCAACAGATCGACGCACTCGCCCGCGACGGAAAAACCATCTTCCTTCTCACTTGCAACATTCACTCCACCGAAATCGGCTCCAGCCAAATGTCCATGGAATGGGCTTACAACCTCGCGACTTCGCAAGATCCAGAAATCCTCCGCCGCCTCAATGATTCCATCGTACTTCTCATTCCCTCGCTCAATCCCGATGGCGAAACCATGGTCACCGACTGGTACAGAAAATATCTCGGCACCAAGTACGAAGGCGGCGAGATGCCCTATCTCTATCACCACTACGTCGGCCACGACGATAACCGCGACTGGTTCATGCTCACACAAATCGAGACCAAAAACGTCAACCGCATGGTCTACCACGAATGGTTTCCGCAATTCTGGCTCGACGAGCACCAAATGGGTGAGAACGGTCCGCGCATCTACATCCCGCCCAACGCCGACCCCGTCGCCAAACTCGTCAATCCGCTCGTGCATCGCGGCAACAATCTCATGGGTGCTGCTATGGGCTGGCGCCTTGAAGAAGCAGGGAAGTCCGGCGTGATTTTTGGATATTCCTTCGATGCTTACTGGCCCGGCGGCACGCGCAACACTGGCTGGTGGAAAAACATGTACGGCGTGCTCACCGAAGTCGCTTCCGCGCGCATCGCTACTCCCATAGAAATCGAGTCCACCGAACTCCAAGGTGGCAGCAAGGGCTTGACCACTTACGAGCAGCAAATCAATTTCCCAAATCCCTGGCCCGGCGGCACCTGGCGTTTGCGAGACATAATGGATTACGAGCTTCTCGTCTCCAGCGCCGCGCTAGAAACTGTCAGCAAATATCGCCAGGAACTTCTTCGCGGCGTCGCGACGATGGCCACGCAAGCCGTTCAAACCGCCGATCCCAATGTTTACTGGCGCATTCCCATGGACGGCCAGCGCGATCCCGTCACGGCCACGCGTCTCGCCGCTCTTCTTCTGGAACACGGCGTTGAAGTCCGTTGGCACGCCGACAAAAAGCTCTTCCTCATTCCCACCGCGCAACCGTACGGCCGTTTCGTCGACGAAATGATGGGCATCCAGCGCTATCCCGAAGTCCGCCCCGTCGCAAACAGCGGTATCCTCGAGCCCTACGACGTCGCCGCGTGGTCGCTTCCGCTAATGATGGGCGTCAAGGCAGAACGAGTCACCATCACGCCAGACGTTCAGAACTCTTCGCTCTTGCTCCAAAATGTGACGTGGCCCGCAGGCGGCCTTGCAAGCACCGGTAAGTATTACTCCATCGCCGCCCACCAGAACAACGTCTTCGCTCTAGCCAACGCCATGCAAGCGGCAGGCGGTCAGGTCTTCCTCTCGCAAAAAACAAACGAGACTCCTGAATTTATTTTCGCCGCAAACCCCCAGCTAGCCGCCAACGCCGAAAAACTCCACCTGCAACTTCAGCCTCGCGCCGATCTTCCGCAAGGAGCCACCCAACTCAAACAAGTCCGCGTCGCCCTCTACAAACCCTACATCCCCTCGCACGACGAAGGCTGGACGCGCTTCCTTCTCGAGCAGTACGGCTTCAAACTAAAAAATATCGAGAACAAAGAAGTCAAAGCGGGCAATCTGAATAATTCCTATGACGTGATCATTCTCCCCGACACGACCCGCGAAGTTATCGTGGATGGCAAGGAAGGTCGCGGTGGCTTCTTCGAAGAATTCCCGCCCGAATACGCCGGAGGCATTGGCAAAGACGGCCTCCACGCCCTCCGCGATTTCGTCGACAAAGGCGGCACGCTCATCACGCTAGCCAACGCCTCCGACGTGATCTACGGCGAAGAATTCAACCTGCCAGTTCGAAACGCCCTGGCCAGCGGCGGCGCCACCGCAGGCCGCGCAGCAACCACCACTTCCGACTTCAACATTCCCGGCTCGCTGCTGCGTGTTTACGTCGACACCAATCATCCCGTCGGCGCCGGCATGCCCCACGAAATCGCTGCCTTCGTTGACTCGCCGATCGCTTTCCAAACTTCCGCCCCGCCGCCCGACATCCAGCGCAGCGTCATCGCCTGGTATCCCGACGACGCCAAAGACATCCTCGTCTCCGGCTACGCGCACGGTGCCGAACGCCTCCAGCGCAAAGCCGCCGCGGTCAGCTTCACCCGCGGCAAAGGCAAAATCGTGATGTTCGGTTTCCGCGTCCAACACCGCGCCCAAACCGAAGGCACCTTCCAACTCCTTTTCAACGCGATCTATTGGGGAGGGATGTAGCTTGCACGCAGGAAGTAATTCTGAGGAGGGAATTGCCATTGAGGCGATTGAGGCGCACCACAACTTGTCATCCCGAGCGAAGCGAGGGATCCGCTTTTCTCTTCTTCGTCTTTCTTTTGTAGACGCCGGGCTTTAGCCCGGCTCCGCCACTCTGAGTTTCATTTCGGCCAGCTGTTACCTTGGCGCGTCTCTCTCAGGCGGAGTAACCTGCCGCATTCACGCGCCCTCCGACTCCCGCCATCGCGTCATACTCGCGCCCCGAACTCTCCGACGCCAGCACCCACAACGTGTAAATCCCCAGCGCTGTCCCAAACGGAATCCGTATCAGCGCCAGGCATGCCACTACAATCCCCAGCATCCGCGCCCACGGCTGCCGCTCATACAATCCCCACGCCAGCAGCAGGTGAATCACTCCAAACACCGCCAGAAAAATGCCCGCTGAAAACATCCCGCCCCACACCAGCGAGCGAAACCCCGGCTCCCAATTCCCAAAAGGCCAGCCCCTGTCAAAAACCAACCTTCGAAAAATCAACCACCATGCCACTCCCATCAACCGCAGAATCCCGTTCGCCAGCCAGAATCCCGCCACAATATTAATGTTTCGCCTGACGCGCCCATCTCCCGCCGCCGCTCTCGCAGCCATCGCCGCCGCTGGCGCTGCCGCTGGCGCTGCCGCCATCAGTCGTTTCCCGCACGAGGTGCAATAGATCGTCCCGGAGTTAAAAGGTGTCCCGCAGCCGTCGCAGTACATGATTCTGTCCTCCTGCCACTCTACCTCTTGTCCAATACTACGCACCCCGCTCCAAAAAGTTCCACCTCTCCTCAATTCATCCCCGCCGCTTCTACTTCGAGAATCGCTTCACGCTCAACGCAATCGGCAGCCCAATGCAAATCATGTGCACCAGCAGCCCCTGAATGAGCCCGCGTAATTGGTACGGCCCTTTAACATGCAGCGCCGAGAGCGGCAGCACGACCAAATTCATCACCAGAAAAACACCAATCCCGTAGAACACTCCGCAAACCACCGCATGCTTCGTCATGAAGCCCAGCGCGCGGCTCGCCGCGTAATAAATCGCCGCCGCTGAGCACGCAATAAAAAAGTGCAGCAGGACGCCAAGCACATACGTCCCCGTACCGCCGTGCAAAGCCGTTGGCCCGAGCAGCCCTCCCGCGATCGCACGCGGCGCGTTCAGCCCGAAGGTGAGGAATGCCGCCGTCAGATCCAGCGCTCCGGCAATCAATCCGCCCACGAATATAGCCAGCACGGCTTTCGATTCTTGCATCGTAATCGTCGCTACTGTCGAACTCATCGTCTCCTCGGTGCGAGTGGCACCAACGCCGCCTATCATCGCGCAGCCCGGCAGGAGGAGTCGCTCAAGTTCGGACTATGCTGAACAAATTCGTCTTGCGCCGATTGCTTTCAGTGGCGGGTGCCCCATCCTTGCGGGTTTGATTTTCGCAAGGGGTGGGTCAAACATCTTCTCGTTCCGCGCCGCGCTTGTTCCGGAAAAAATACGCCGACGCGCCAATCACAATCGCGAAAAACGCCACCACGCCCGCCAGCATCGCGAACGCTCCCAGGTCCACCCGCGCTCCCGGCACCGCCGCAAACTCATGCGACCAAATCGCCGCATACCCCAGCGAGTTGTGAGCCGCGTCGCTCCCTGCCGGCGTCGTAGTCCACGGAGCCGAGCAACACAGAATCGCCATTCCAATCACGAAAGCAAAGAGCGTCACTTTGAGAAGTGTGTTCATAAGCCCTCAGTCTACACCCGGCGAACCACGGGAGTGGTATCCTCTCCACGCGGGCCACTGCCAAGAATAATAGAGAGAATTTCAGCGGCTCAATCGTATGTTCATGACTATTCCCAAGATTTTCCTACTGGCGATAGCATTAGCAACCGTACCTTTCCATGCCCCTGTGCCTGGCAAACACACGCAGGCGCAGCCGTCCCCCGAGAATCTGATCCGTGTCGAAATCGGAGGTTTCCGCAACGACAAAGGGCAAGTTGTGTGTTCGATCTATTCGTCAGCCGACGGCTTTCCAAAAATCGGCGATAAAGCTGTGACCATCGTTAAGTCCCCCATCTTGAATGGACATGCCGTGTGTGAGTTTCCCGGACTCAAACCAGGCACGTATGCCGTCTCCGTATTCCACGACGAGAATTCCAACGGAAAATTGGACACCAACTTTATGGGCATGCCCCGCGAAGGCGTGGGCGCTTCCAATAATGCAAAAGGCCATTTCGGCCCGCCGAAATTCGACGCCGCCAAATTCAGTTTCTCAGGCGGCCGCCTGGATTTGAAAATTTCCATAATCTATCTCTGAGGGCTATGTCCTGGGCTGTGTCCTGACCCAACTCTCCTTTGTGCCTGTCACAATACAGAAGTCGCACCCTGCGACACCGCAGCACCACTCGTCGCCCCATTCCTTCGTCTGATCTCTGCGGCGGTAGAGCCACGTCTCGTGTCTCTCGCACACCAGCGTATTTACGCCCGGTTCCGCCACGGGATTTATCTCTTCGGGCATTCCGATCAATGTGAAGTACCCGTTCGCCAGGTCATAGCGAACGTTGCATCCTTCGTGGCCGCAGTAATAGGCAGGCCGGTTGTCCGTGCCTGAAGGAAGCCCGCTTGCCGCATATCGCATGATCTGATTGTCGCGCGAGCAAAGCGGTTCTAGCTTTGCATTCAGCGCATAAGAATAACCAGGTTGCGTCATCCCGGCCTCCCCATCTGTTCACATAGGAAGTGACAGATGTTTAGCTTCTATCCCACAAGTTTCCGTGCAACCAGCGGAGGGGCTCGGGTTTCGCTTGTCTGTTAGTGCAAGAGAGCAGAAAGGCGTCTTAGCAGTCTCCCCAACGAACTGGGGCTTCGCCTCGCTGCCCTCTTGCGTTTCCACTTTCTCGCCGTGAAGTCTAAGTGTCCATACCGCAACACCTGTAGGCCGAAGCGGACTTGCCGTAGTTTTGTAAATAGCGGCGAGGGTCAACTTGCGCCGTTCGCGAAGGCATGGAATTGACTGTGCTTATGAGTATGCACCCCCTTCTGGAGATGCCTAGGCTAAATCTGTACTAAACGGCACAGCACTAATTGCAACGACATGCCACGCTTCATGGAAGCGGAAGCTTCCATAACAGAAATACACGTCGGGAATACTGCTAGCGCTGTATTCCTTCCCGAACAGCTTCGAACCAGGATGACTGCTTATTGAAGCACGTCGATGCCAATCGGGCCGCGTAATAGATTTCGAAATCTCGGAGAAGAGTGATGATAATAGCTAGAAAACGCGCTTTGAAACTCTTGATCATGTTGTGCGCAGCGACTATTCTGAGCGGCTTTGTGCCTCGCGCAATGGCCGACGATGACGATCCTCCCTCGCGCGTTGCGCGCCTGGCCTATGCACAGGGTTCCGTTTCCTTTCAACCTGCGGGAACTGACGATTGGGTTACAGCGGGCCTTAACCGGCCTGTTACCACGGGTGACAGAATGTGGTCGGACAATGACGGCCGCTCGGAGTTGCAACTTGATGGTTCGCTGATTCGCCTCTCGAGTAACACGGGATTTTCGTTTCTGAATCTCAGCGATCACGTGACACAAATCCAATTGAGCGCGGGAACGCTTCTCGTCCGCGTGCGCCGCCTCGACGAATCGGAAACCTATGAGATCGACACGCCAAACTTGGCTTTTTCCGTACTGCGGCCTGGCCTCTACAGGATCAGCGTGAACGAGGCGGGTGACTCCACGGCCGTCCGTATTCGTAGCGGCGAAGGCGAAGTCACTGGCGGGGGAGCGGCTTATTCCGTACACGCAAACGATTTTGTGACGTTTAGCGGGACCAATCAATTGAGCGCGGAGTCCGACGGCAACGGCAATGTCGAAGACCAGTTTGATAGTTGGGCTGCCAATCGCGATCGTCACTACGAAAACTCAAGTTCTTCGCGCTACGTCTCCGCCGACGTCGTGGGTTACGAGGACTTGGACGATCACGGCTCCTGGCGGCGCACTCCCGAGAACGGCTACGTATGGTTTCCGCGCACGACCGCGGCGAATTGGGCTCCGTACCACAACGGCCACTGGGACTACATCGAGCCTTGGGGATACACCTGGGTGGATGACGAACCGTGGGGATTTGCGCCTTTCCATTACGGCCGATGGGTTAACTATGAGGGGTCGTGGGGTTGGGTGCCGGCAGCGCCGAGAGCTGAAGGCGCGTTGTATGTGCGCCCTGTCTACGCGCCCGCTCTCGTGGCATGGGTTGGCGGTCCGCATTTTGCCATTGGCGTTGCCGTTGGAGGACGCGACGGCTACGGCTCGGGTGGAAGCGTAGGCTGGTTTCCGCTAGGACCGCGCGAAGTTTACGTCCCGTCGTATCGCGTGAGCCGCAACTACGTAAATAACGTCAACGTTTCAAACACCACGGTGAACACGACGGTCGTGAACAACTATTACAACACCACGGTCGTGAACAACAACGTGAGCGTGACGAACGTCAAGTATGTGAACCAGAGCGTACCAGGCGCCGTGGCCGCAACGACTCCGCAAGCGTTTACGTCGGCGCAGCCAGTAGCCAGAAATGCCGTGAAAGTAGACCAACGGGAAGTGGCCAGCGCGCCGGTGAGGGCGTTTACGCCGGCAGTCGTGCCCGCGAAACAAGCCGTTCTCGGAACTGGAGCTGCAGCCGCGAAACCCCCTGCCGCGGTGCAAACTCGCGCCGTCGTCGCCAAAGTAGCCCCGCCACCGCCGCCTCCGACGTTTGAAAAACGGCAGGAAGCCATCAAGAGCAATGGCGGAAAGCCGCTATCCCTCGTGCAAGTGAAGCAGATACAGCCGGCTCCCACGCAGGTGGCGGCTGTTGTGAAAGTCGCGCCGCCTGCCGCGCCGAAGCCCGTTGCCGCCGCTCCAAAACCGGCGCAGACGAACCGGCCCGGCCAGCCTCAAAATGGCCAGCCCCAGAATGGGCAACCCCAGAATGGACAACCGATGCCAAGCAATCGTCCTGCCCCAGCGGTGAACCCACCTCAGGCCGTGGCCCCGAGTGCAGCGCGTCCGCCGGACCGGCCCGCCGACCGGCCAGTAACTCCGGAACCTGCGAAGCCAACCGAGACCAAGCCAGCAACTCCGCCAACCGCGGCCCCGCCGCCGAACCGTCCACCGGACCGGCCCGCCGACCGGCCAGTATCACCGGAACCTGCGAAGCCAACCGAGACCAAGCCGACAACTCCGCCGCCCACGGCTCAGCCGCCGAACCGCCCAGCGGATCGGCCTGCCGACCGACCAGTATCGCCGGAACCTGCGAAGCCAACCGAAACCAAGCCGGCAACTCCGCCGCCCACGGCTCAACCGCCGAATCGCCCGCCTGATCGCCCAGTGGATCGTCCGTTAAATCCGAACAACCCTTCTCAACCGGCCCCAGGCAATCGGTCTGCGGTTCCCCCTGCAGCCCATCCCAACGACGTGCCGCCTCCTCCACGGCCCGTTGTTCCACCGTCGGCGAACCCCCAATTGGACACCAAGCACCAGCAAGAACAGGATCAGCTCCACGCGAAACAGGTGCAGGAACGCCAGGCAATCCAGCAGCAGCAAGAGCAGGAACACGCCAAGCTCGCGCAACAACAAGCGGATGCCGCCAAAAAACAGCAAATCGAGCTGCAGCATCAGCAACAGACCCAGCAATTGCTGCAAAAACACGCGGAAGAGCAAAAGGCCTTGCAAGAAAAACAACAGCAGGAACGCCAGAACAAGGCGAAGCCAAAAGAAAATCCTCCTCCTCCGTCCAAACCCTAGAATCGCTAGTGGGTGGGGAACCGTAGGCCCGGCGCGGACTCGCTGTAGTCATGCGCATTTTGGTGGCGGCCACCCGCCCGGCTTTCCACCTTTGTACCAAATTGGACAGAATAATCTCGGTTTCGTTGCGATGTTAGGGGATGTTGCTCACGAAGAGCGCGCAGAGAGAGTCCTGGGAGGCCGTATTAACCGGAGTCAAGGAAGAAATGGCAGTGCCGCGGATTGCCGAATCCGTACGCCATACAATATCCCAGCAGAAATGGGGGTCCAATCAACCCATGAGGTCTAACATAGAGGCCCCACCAAGAATCTCATTCGATTTGGACGGGGTGGTCACGCTGAATGAAAGCTTCCCGGCAGGAGGAACTATTTTCTCTCAAGGCGATATCGCCGGCACGCTCATGTACGTTCAAGCAGGTCGCGTGAAACTCTCCGTGGCCTCGAAGAATGGCAAAGAGGCAATTGCCGCCATTCTGGGGCCAGGCGAATTTCTTGGTGAAATGTGCCTTGGAAGTCGGAATACCCGTATGGGGACCGCGACCGCAATTGCCCCCACGGCTCTAAAAGTCATCGAAAAAAACGAGATGGTCCGAGCGCTCCACACTGACCATGCACTTTCCTACGCCTTCCTGTCTTATCTGCTCTCGCGCAATATTCGGTTGGAGGAGGATTTAGTCGACCAGGTTTCTCACTCCAGCGAGAGGCGACTCGCACGCGTTCTTCTTCTGCTCGCCGGGAAGGGGAATCAGCGCGAGCCGCACGGATTTGCCGGAATATCGCAAGGGACCCTGGCTGCGATGATCGGGGCTACACGCGGGCGCGTCAATTTGTTTATGAATAAGTTCAGAAAGCATGGATTCATCAAGTACGACCGCCATCTCGGCGCGAACGGCGGGATACGCGTCAACACTTCCCGTTTAGCTAAGGTTCTCCGCTAATAGCTTCAGCTCGCGCGCCTTGGCACTCTGAGAGCCTTGAATGCCGCTTCAACATTCTTCCTTGAATGGTAGTTGTCTTGGATGAACACGCGAATCACATAGCATTTGGTCCGCGAGTGATTTTGCTAAGCGGGACTTTTTGTGGTCATCGGATGCTCTGCGCAGACATGAGATGCGAACTCCTTGTCGCGCTGCTGTCCGAAATTCGTCTTCATCTCCTCAATGGAATTGCCAACGATCGACGATGGAGGGTTGAACACCCATGCGCATTCCGAGCAACCCCACCATTGAAAATTCGGTCTTTCGACCCATATCAGTTTGCGACGCACCGGCTCCATGGCCACCTCGTGGTTTGAATCTAAAAGCCATGAAGACTACCGATGGTAAAGGGCCGCTGTCTGTGGGGTATCCAACACTGGCGAGAATTGCTATCTCAATCCGAAGTCATCTGCGGTTCACACCCGGCGACTCCGAACACTGTTAATAAATCCGATCCCGCCATTTATCCGTCCGGGCAGCGGCGGCTTAACTCCTGGCAAGTCGCGTAACCGGAGAAGTGCCGACGACGCCCCGCCACGGTAAAACTATTCACTGAGCTTTGGGATAAGAGTTGACCGATGTTTTTAAAATGGCCTCAGTAACATCTCCCTGCTGCCCGTGATACGCTTCGCCGATGCCAAGAATTCAGCCCTGCCGCTGTGCACACGCTAAGACCATCCATACCGTTAGGCTTCCTAAGAAAAAGTCGCCCGGTCGGTGCGGTTTTCCCGATTGCAAATGTCGAGGGTACAAGCCGAGAGGCTAGCTGTAATGGAACCGAGCAGGTACTGAATGTTCAAAACGGGACAATCTTACTTCTTGTTTTGTGAGACCATCTTTGGGTGAAAAAGAAGGATTTAACGCCAGTGCAATTATCCTCGGTTGCTTGTCCAACATGCGGTGTGTCTGCTGGAAGGCGTTGCATACTTGAATCCGGTGGTCTGCGATCATCCCCGCACGTAAACCGAAAGCTTGCTGCGGCTGAAGCAATCGAAACAAAAATAAATCCTCGTTCTTGACCTCGACAATTCCGTGGGTAAACCATTTAATGGACATCGGACTTCCATCCCTAAATGGAATCGAGGTTGCTCGACAAATTCGCGCGCTTGCCCCGGAAGCCAAAATAATCTTCTTAAGTCAGGAATCTTCAGCTGACGTGGTGCAACCCTGAGCGTGGGCGCGTCAGGATACGCTGTGAAAGTAAACGCAGGAATCGGCCTACTTCCTGCCATAAAAGCCGTTATTTCAGGCAGACCGTTTGTCGGCGCATAGCAGACGCAATTTCGCCGTCTCGGTTAGCCTGCCGCCATCGTGCGTACTTTTGTCGAAGCGCTATCTACAAGCGACGCCAATTCAGTTTTCGAAACGTTAAACCGCACAATGCCACAATCCAAGCAGGTTACAAGCTTCGGGAATACCCAGACACCGGGGTTGTCTATATTTGTGAGGCCGCCGAGGTGGATGACCATCTCCCCAGCAAATTCCCTTTCATGAGTCGACCCGCACAATAAGCAAGCCATAAATCCCTCCCAAGTTCTATGGTCCGTGCCTGGGGTACAGCCCTACTCGCCCCTCAACGGATTGTAAACAATCAAAGAGCTTCTGACTGTGCAAAATTGCACACCTGTTATACAGCGGTAATACTATGTTTGTTCTAGTACAATAGTAATTAAGCAGTGGCGCATAGGACAACCTTAGCGCCATACAACGGTTTTGACGTTATCTTATCTGGGGTGGCACACCTCTTCGTGGTTGGTTTTTGAAAAGGTGAGTCTTCCTCTTTCATAAGGGAGGGACGGCCCAACGTCTTCCCACTCGCTAGGCGCTGTAATTCGCCACAACTCGTGCCACTTTCCCAGTCGCTGACAACTCCATGAATTCTGCCGTGCGTGTCCCTTTTTGATTGAGGTAGCAGAGCACCACGCTGTTCATGCCCCAGAGCACGTCCTCAAGCTGAAAGTGGAGTTCGGGGTAGGCCGTGAGCCCTCGCTGAAAGTAAGCTCTCAAGTTTGCCTTTCCGGCCACCTTGCCATCCGCCGTCCCCAAGAGCTGCGCGGCCACCGGCGAAGTCAGCTCCACGGCATCCTCATAGTGCGTCAGGATCAACTCCAGATCATGAGCGTTCCAAGCCGCCACCCAATGGTCGGCCAACTTCCAAGCCTCGTCTCGCGTCACTCTCGTCCCTCCAGTCATTCGTCACCAACTCGCCACAACCCCAACCCACTGCCACTTCCTCCTGAACTCCTATATTGTCATCCCGAGCGAAGTCGAGGGATCCCTCACTACTCACTACTCACCACTCACTTCCCATCCCGTCTCACCAAACTGCAAACCCCCGCCAACCCATTCAAACTCCGCGACTTCCGCCAGTCTCTTTCGAATGATACTGCATCAATAATAGTACTTGACAATAATATATTCCCATGCTACCCTTTTACATGCTTTCGTCGCAATCCAGCCCATCGCCCTCTCCTTCGCCCGATTTCTCCTATCTCTGTGCACTCAGCGTCTCTGCGTTCAACTCTATTCCCCTACGCTGTCATCCCGAACGAAGTGAGGGATCTGCTTTTCTCTGTCCTTGCACTCTCTCCCTCGACTGGCATAAACGCTCTCGCCCAAGCCCTTCCCCTGCCACTCCTACAAACCCTCTTCAAATCACTGAAAACAAAACAACTTTAAGCCTCGTATTTGTCACTCTACGAACCACGTCAAGTCTAACCCCTTTGTTTGCCACTCTTACAAAAAACACCGGGGGGTGGGGGTGGCGCAGACTTCAGTCTGTGCGCTGCTTGGTTTTCACCACTCACCACTCGCTACCCACTACTCACTCTTTCCCAAACGGAAACAAACTCGGCTCAGCAGGCGGGGAATCGGCGATGGCTTCCAACTCGGGATACTTCACGCGCAGTGGCTCGGGCACCTTTACTTTGGAGCGTTTCAATATGCTGATGAGTTGGAGGGCGTTGACGACTCCTTTGCCCTGGTAGTGGTTGTTGGTGATGACAAAGACTTCACGCGAGCGCTCGGCGACTTTGGCGACGCGCTTAGCCCACGGCGCAAGTTCTTCGGTGGAGTACAGATAGTTGTAGCGCTCGTGGGAAGG
>Ga0207136_1011_pt1 | contig 46847 bp, 37 predicted proteins | sample Alteio_BWMinHeat_8_FD_153552 | JGI IMG/M metagenome (GOLD analysis project Ga0207136, IMG submission 153552) | Enriched cells from forest soil in Barre Woods Harvard Forest LTER site, Petersham, Massachusetts, United States -... | ecosystem: Environmental > Terrestrial > Soil > Temperate forest >...
ACGTTTTCGCAAGTCTATTCCGCTTCGCTGGGCTCGCGAAGATTCAACGTCATTCTCATCGGATTCTTCGGAATCACCGCCCTGCTGCTCGCGACGGCTGGAGTGTTTGGGGTGATGGCCTCTTCTAACTCCATGATTCTAGAAAGATTTATTTGCTGTGGGAGTGAATCGACAGGAAAAGAATCCAAACTCTGTAGAATATTTGGGTACTAAGACTACTAGAAGCGGTGGCCAAGCACGCGAAAATGAAATTCGTTAAGGAGCACGCCTTATGGGTGCTTTACGCCGAAATGGCTGATTAGGAGTAAACGGAAATTAACCAATTATTTTCCCCACCATCCACCGGATGACATTAGAAGCGGTCGGGGGCGTCGGCTTCGAGGTCGCCGAATGTGGGAGTTCGTTTATGGCGATGGGGGACGGCACGCATAAGCTGCCTGTAAAGGCGGACATATGCAAAGCGATCGGGAAGGAAGCGGGCGATACCGTGGCCGCAGTATTGGAAGAGCGGATAGATAACCGCTCGTGAGGCGAAGCCGGGCTCAAAATCGAGGCTGGGACATACGGCTTTGTGCTCATTTGTCTTTCGAGAGGGAACGATCTGGTTTTTGGCCCAAGTGTCGTCTGGGTGAAGCTCCAGCACTTTGCGGTAGTCGGCGATGGCTTTGTCGATTTGTCCGTTAGCTTGATGAGCCATTGCGAGCATGTGGTAAGACCATACCGAATCCGCGTGGTTGGAATCGAAGCTCATTTCCATAATGGTCATGGCTTCTTTGTATTTCTTTTGGGCGAGCAGGGATTCGCTTAGCTGATTCAGCGACGTCTCGCCGAAATCATACTGTCCACTTCCGTAGTACTTCTGTCGCAAATCTTGGTAGAGAGTCACTGCGGAATCGATGCCTTTTTTTTCGATGGCTTCGGCGAGAACACTGTTCAGCGTGCGGGGTTCGGTTAAGCCGTGATGGCAGGTCACGCATTGCACTAGGATTGGAGTCGTGGAGACTTTGTTGATGTAGTCCCGATTGATCGCCGCCACCATCTCGATCATCAGCCTTGCCGTCTTCTTGGCTTCCTTGTCGTCGGCTGCGAAGTCCATTTCGAACTTTTTTTCGCCAGGTTTTTCGGCGTGGCAATGTTCGCACCGCACATTCAGCGCAAACGCAAATCCCCGCATCGTGGATTGCAACTCCGCCTTGGAAATACCTTTCGGCAAGACTTTCAAATTGGTGAATTTATCTGGAAACTGCGCCTGCGCCGTCGCGCCCCAGAGCATGAGTCCAGCCAGTGCGATCCATTTCAGTTCAGTCCTGAGTGTAATCATGAGTATTCTCCACAGACTTGGACCGCGCAGAGAAGCGGCTACATGCTATGACGCGTGGCCCGACTGGCGGAAAGCGAGGCAAGGTACCTGGTCTCGGACCAAGTGTGGGCAAAGAAGAGAAGGGCAGAGTAAGACATGGCCTCAAGAAAGGAGGCTGGGGCATCGGGGTTAAACGGCGGTGGTGGGGCGCGGATTAGTTCTTTTGAGGAGGCTGCAGGAGCGGCGGCGTGAGATCCGGATGATCTCGCAAATACTGCTCGAGGGGCTCGTTGCGCATCACGACTCGAAATCCGCGGCGCGAATTCACATCGATAGTTCTCTGTGCGTCCAAATCGTCGAAGGCGATCACCTGGTCGACGGATTTCGTGCCGCTCTCATCGAGCATGGTGAAATGTATCTGGTCGTCGACGAACCAGTAGTCATTCACGTTATACACCGTGCCGTCCTGCAGACAGAGCTGCACTAGCGGCTGCCCATATAGGCTGTAGATGTAAACAGGACTCGCGTAAGTGAGGGGCGGTGCGAGATAATGCTCAGTAGTAGGCGCAGCAGACAAGAAATCGCCGCAGCCGGAATTCCAGCCCCAGATGGGGCCGCAGTACAGCCACCAAGAAGAGTTGAAAGCTTGCCAAGACCAGAGAAACGGCGCGCGATTGAAGAAAGGCCGCCGAAAAATTAGAAAGGGGCGCTCGGGGAAACCGCCTGGGGGGCGCAAGAACATTTGGCGCGAGGCTGGTGCGATGACAACATGCGGTGCACCTACATGGCCTCCAGTTCTCAAGTGTCCGCCGCCAGGCTGCGGGTGGCCGACGTGTTGCGCTAGAGCAGCAGGAGTCTGAAACCAAGCGCAGGCGAGCACACCGGCAGCAATGATCAGGACTTTCCTTAGAGTTGAAAAACGGAGGACAACGAGCGGCATATAGGTACCCTCCTTGCAGCATTGAGACAGGGCTGCGAGGATCGCACGAGCGCACGATAAACAAGTTTAATACTTTGAGGTGTGAATTGCATCACGAGTCACGACACTGTGGCCGCGGTTTTGGAAGGGCAGATAGATAAGCGCTCGTGAAAGCCAAGATCCAGCCTCAAAAAACGAGGCTGGGGCATCCGGTTCCTCGCTCGATGTCCTTGATTTTATTAATCAGGCAGAGAAAGTTGGCGTTTGTCTCGCAGTCGCTGAAGGCAGTCATTTTGCGCTTCCATCAGTGTGTGAAGTAGCGCAATTTCATTGAATTCAGTTTCACTCGGTGGTGGGACGTCGGGCTCCACTAGGAAATCACAAAGCACATCCAAGGCCAGGCCGAATTCCCGATTTTCGAGAAACTCGTTGAACAGGACACAACACGTTTCGCCTTTACCTCCGCTTGGGAAGATAGGGCGCAACGCTTCTAACCGTGTGCGCAACTCCGCCCAGCGCGGTTGCCGATTTTTCCAGTCGAATGGCATCAGAAGCGGTCGGCGGCGCCGGAGAGTTCACTCGGATGGGGGACATACTCGCCGGGTTTTTCGCCGCAGAGGCGCGGGGTGGGGAAGACTTTAGTGGGATTGCTGAGTTGCAAGGGGTCGAAGGCGCAGCGAACGCGTTGCATGGTGGCTAGGTCGGGTTCGGCGAACATTTTGGACATGGCGTATTTTTTGTCCTGGCCTACGCCGTGTTCGCCGGTGATGGAGCCGCCGGCGGCGATGCAGAGATCGAGGATTTTGGCGGAGAGGGCTTCGGCGGCGTGTTGCTGGCCGGGGATGCGTGCGTCGTAGAGCACGAGAGGATGGAGGTTGCCGTCGCCGGCGTGGAAGACGTTGGCGACGCGGATGCCCGCGGCGGCGCTGAGGCGGGAAATTTCGCTCATGACTTGCGGGAGGGCGGTGCGAGGGATGACGCCGTCTTGCACGATGTAGTTGGGAGAGATGCGGCCCATGGCGGCGAAGGCGGCTTTGCGGCCTTTCCAGACCAGGGCGCGCTCGGCGTCGGATTGGGCGACGCGAATTTCGGAGGCGGCGTGAGCGCGGCAGATTTCGTTGACGTGGGCCATCAGGGATTCGACTTCGGCGATGGGGCCGTCGAGTTCGACGAGGAGGAGAGCGCCGCAGTTGGGATAGTTGGCGTGGACGGCGGCTTCGGCGGCTTGGATGGCGAGGTTGTCCATCATTTCGATGGCGGCAGGGAGCATGCCGGCGGCGATGATGCTGCTGACGGCGGCGCCAGCTTCGTTGGTGTCCGGGAAGGCGGCGAGGAGAGTTTGCACGCACTCGGGGCGCTTGACGATGCGGAGGATCATTTTTGTGGCGATGCCGAGTGTGCCCTCGGAGCCGACGAAAACGCCGAGGAGGTCGTAGCCGGGAGTGTCGAGAGTTTTTCCGCCGAGGTGGACGAGCGTGCCGTCGGGAAGGACGACTTCGAGGCCGAGGACGTGCGTGGTGGTAAAGCCGTATTTGAGGCAGTGGGCGCCGCCGGAGTTTTCGGCAACGTTGCCGCCGATGCTGCAGATGGATTGCGAGGAGGGATCGGGAGCGTAGAAATAGCTTTGCGGGAGGACGCGGGCGGTGACGTCGAGATTGATGACGCCGGGCTCGACGACGACGCGAGCGTTGGGGAGATCGACTTCGAGGATGCGGTTCATGCGCGCGAGGCTGATGACGATGCCGTTTTCTACGGGGAGCGCGCCGCCGCTTAGGCCGGTGCCGGAGCCGCGAGCTACGAAGGGGATGCGTTCGCGATGGCAGAGGCGGAGGATGTCTTGGACTTCAGCGGTGGAGGAGGGGAGAAGGACGGCTTGGGGCATGGCGCGGAAATTGGTTAGGGCGTCGGAGTCGTAGGTGTGGAGTTCTTCGGGGGAAGTGATGACGGCGCGGGGGCCGGTGATGTTGCGGAGTTCGGAAAGGAGAGACGGGTTCATGGGTGGAGGCTCAGAGAAGGATAGTACGGGCGTGAAGGGAGGTAAAGGAGGAGAGTACGCATAGCGCGTTCATTCTAAAAAGCTTGCGGTGCGCGTGCAGGCGACGGCGGCGACGCTCGCTCCGTCCCCACCACGATTGGAGTCCCCGCCGATAACAGATCCTGCAGATTCTGCAGCGTCAACCCACGCGGCGGAATAAAGGCAACATACCGCTCCAGGTCAAAGCTCGACCCATCTTTCAACCAAACCCTCGCGAGGCAGAGAAAGGGACCGTACGCAGAAACCTCAAGCCGGAAGGACTCTTCGCGGTTGGTCTTCACATGTGGACGCAGGAAAAATTTGGGACCAAGAGCGTACTCGACTGCCTCCACTAGCCCCGATCTCAGCGGCCCGTCTCCGTGTTGTTGCAATTGAAGCACGATGTCAGCCACCTGCCTCGGCTGCCGCGAAGGCCGCCAGGAGTGCACCAAGAAGACCCCTTGATATTTCTGGTATCTACTTACTCGAGCAGCTTCCAAGTCCTCCGCTCCGAACTTCGGACCGACCACGATATCGCCTGCTATTTTGATGGTCTCCAGCCCTGCCTTAACCTCCGCAGTAGAGGACAAGGCCTGCCGGCTCGGCAAATTCTCGGCCTTAAAGTTCCGGAACACCCCCTGTTCCCTCTCAAGGTACTCAGCGTAGTAGGAGTCTTCCTGAAGCTGCGGTCTGAACTTCGTCTGGAGCAAGAAGAGAGCAATCAAAAACAACGGCACGAACGCCACGGCCGCAATCACTAGGAGCCGTGGCAGCCAATCCGGTTTCGTCAAAAGCCGCGCGGCACCTAAGAAGGAGCCATCAAGAACAATCAAAGCCAACATCCACACAGCCAACATTTGAATCGGTTTCGTTATTCGATGAGCCTGAATCTGAGGATCCGCCATTCGTTCCTCTCGCTCCGCACGGGTGTCCCCGAGCCTACCACTTCGCCGCATTCGTCGCCACGCGTCCGAGACGCATGCGGACTAGTGGATGAAAGTTAGGCCATTGGGGATGAATTGGGGGAAGACGTAGGCGTAGAGCATGACGATGACGCCGACGATGGAGGCCAGAGCTACCGAGTGCCAGAAGACGAAGCGGAAGATGGAGCCTTCTTGGCCGACCTGGTTGGTGGCGGCGGTGGCGATGCAGATGGATTGGGCGTCGATCATTTTGCCCATGACGCCGCCGGCGCTGTTGGTGGCGCACATGAGGATGGGGCTGAGGTTGAGTTGCTGGGCGGTGATTTTTTGCAGGCCGCCGAAGAGGACGTTGGAGGAAGTGTCGCTGCCGGTGAGGGCGACGCCTAGCCAGCCGATGAAAGCGCCGAAGAAGGGGAAGAACCAGCCGGTGCGGGTGAAGGCGAGGCCGAGGACGGCGTCCATGCCGGAGTAGCGCGTGACGTAGCCGAGGCCGAGCATGCAGGTCATGGCGATGATGGCGAAGCGCAGGCGGAAGAGTGTGCCGCCAAAGATTTTTATGATTTTGCCTGGCTTGAGGCCGAGGATTATGGCTGAAACGAGAGAGGCTAGGAAGCAGGCTGTGCCGGTGGCCGTGAGCCAGTTGAAGTCGAAGCGGGCGGCTTCGGCGGCGGGCTTGGCTACTACGGGAGCGGTGCGGTAGACCTTGTTGTGGAGCGCGGGCCAATCCCACCCGGCGGGACCGGGGCGATTTTTGCCGTCGGGGAGCTTGACGGTGAAGGCAGGGGTGGTGGCTTTGTTCATGGCGAGCTTGATGCTGGGCAAGCCCCACGCGAGCACAATGAGCGAGAGGATGGCGAAGGGGAGCCAAGCTTTGGCGATTTGGCCTGCGGTGTATCGCGTGCCAGCGAGGGAGCGCTGACGGATTTTCCATTCGTCGCCCATGGTGTCGGCGACGGAAGCCTGGACCGCAGCGGCGCCTTTGGTGACGTCTGCGTCGCGCTCTTCGGGGAAGCGCCAGATATGCTTGGGTTTCCAGAAGCGGAGAAAGATCATGGTGGCGATCAGGGAGACGACACCGGAGGCGATGTCGACGAGATTGCTGTCCATGTAGTTGGACCAAAAGAATTGCGTGCCAGCGAAAGAGAGACCGACGACCAGGATGGCCGGAAAAACTTCCCACGTTTCGGACCAACTCACCATGGCGCGGACGAGCCAGGAGGGAACGATGACGGCGGTGATCGGGAGGATGCGGCCAATCATGGCGCTGAGATCGCTTTCGGGGAGGGCCGTGACAGAAGCGAGGGCGTGGACGGGGGTGCCGATAGCGCCCCATGCGACCGGGGCGGTGTTGGCGATGAGGTTGAGCGCAGCGGCGTGGAAGGGTTTGAAGCCGAGGCCGATCATGAAGGCGCCAGCGATGGCGACCGGCGCGCCGAATCCAGCACAGCCTTCGATGAACGCGCCGAAGCAGAAGGCCACGAGGAGGAGTTGGAGGCGGCGGTCGGGGGTGATGGCAGCGACGGACTGCTTCATGATTTCGAATTGGCCGGTTTCGACGGAGATGTCATAGAGGAAGACGGCGGCGATGACGATCCAGACGATTTTGAGGAGGCCGTAGGCGGAGCCGTAGAGGAAGCTGCTGAGGGCCATTTGCGCGGGCATTTGGAAGACAAGGATGGCGCATAGAATGGCGGTGGCGGCGCCGGCGATCGCGCAAAGGTGGGCGCGGACTTTGAAGCCGGCTAGCAGGCCGAGAAGAACTACGACAGGCAGAGCGGCAACCAGCGTGGAGAGCCACCAATGGCCGAGGGGATCGTAAATTTGATTCCAAGTCACAGTTGGGCCTCCAGAACGAAGTGGTATTCCATTTTAAATGTCATGAACTCCGCCTAATGCTTTGTGGGAGGCAATGCCGATAATCGCCGATGCCGCCCGGACTGGAAAGCGAACTTTTCGGCTGTTGAGTTACGCTGTTGGCACTGCATTGTCAAGAGATAAGTCGAAATCGGCGGCGAGACTCATGAGAACGAATCTTTATAAAAGGCTGGCGTTGTTCAGGACGGAGCTCTGTCAGCGAAGAGCTAGCGCGGAGGCAGAGCTTCATAGACCACACCTCGGCCGGGAACTATACTCTGTGCATGAGTTCGGACAGAGAGCTGCTCGGGGCGCTCCGGCAATACTGGGGATACGACGCGTTTCGTCCCTTGCAGGAAAATATTGTGAAGAGTTTGCTGGGCGGGCGGGACACTTGCGTGGTGATGCCTACCGGCGGAGGCAAATCGCTTTGCTATCAGTTGCCGGCGGCGATTTTGCAGGAGAAGACGGTCATTGTGGTGTCGCCATTGATCGCGTTGATGCAGGACCAGGTGGCGCAGCTTGCGCAGATGGGAATTCCGTCGGCGTTATTGAACAGCACGCTGGCGGGAGACGTTCAGTCGTGGGTGCAGCACAAGGCAATTAAGGGAGCGTACCGGCTTTTGTATCTTTCGCCGGAACGGCTTGCGCGGGAAGACACAATTGGGTGGCTGAAGCGTGTTCCGGTTTCGTTTTTTGCGATTGATGAGGCGCATTGCATTTCGGAGTGGGGACACGAGTTCCGGCCGGAGTACCGGCAATTGAGTTCGCTGCGGAAACATTTTGCGGAGCTGCCGATTGCTGCGTTTACGGCGAGCGCAACGCGGCAGGTGCGGCATGACATCATCGCGCAGCTCGCGCTGCGCGAGCCGGATAAATATATCGCGAGCTTTCACCGGCCGAATTTGCAGTACATCGTGAAGGAATGCGTGGGTAAGACGCAGTCCGAGCTTTTGATTCGGGCGATGCGGAAGTATGCGGATAGCAACGTGATCGTGTATGCGCCGACGATTGCGCGAGTGGAAGAGACAGTGGATTTTTTGGCGGAGCAGGGAGTTGCCGCGATTGGGTATCACGGCAAGATGGATAGCGAAACGCGAAGGCAGAATCAAGAGCGCTGGATGTCGGACGAAGTGCGCGTGCTGGTGGGAACGATTGCGTTTGGATTGGGAATCAACAAGGCGGCGGTGCGCGCGGTGATTCATTTGTCGCTGCCGAAATCGATTGAGCAGTATTACCAGGAAGCAGGGCGCGCGGGGCGCGACGGCGAACCGGCGGACTGTATTTTGCTGTGGCAGAAGCGCGATGTGGGATTGCTGACGTATTTCGTGGAGCAGTTGAGCGATCCGGCGGAGAAACAACGCGCCTGGCAGCGGTATCACGAGATTCGGAACTTCGTGGAAGCGAGGGCGTGCCGCCATAATCAGATTTGCTTGCACTTTGGCGAGAATAAAAAATGGAAGTCTTGCGGGGCTTGCGACGTGTGCGTTGGAGAGCCCGACTGGCTGGCCGCGGCTTCGCCTGTGAAAAAAGCGGCGAAGCGAAAGGCCGCGACCGTGGCAGGCAGCGCGACTGGGGCGGCTGCTTTTCCGGCAAGAGAAACACGACGAGAGCCGACACATATTCCGTTGGTAGATGTGCGGGGGAGCAGCGCTGCTGCTGGGATCGATCCTGAGTTGCGCGAGTACCTTCGTGAGTGGCGGCGGGCAACTGCAAAAGAGCGTGGCACTGCTGCGTTCATCGTGATGCATGATACTTCGCTCGATGAACTGTGCCGAGTGCGGCCCCGTTCGCTCAGCGAGCTTCGGGGAGTTTCCGGATTCGGCGATCGGAAGACTGAGATGTACGGCCGCGAGATTTTGGAGGCGCTTGAGGAGTTTGGACGCGGAGCACGGGCTGCCAAGCTCGAGATAGAAAAAGCGAAGCCTGCTGAGGAGACAAAGCGACTGCTGGCGGAAGGCCGCACGTTTGACGAGATTGCGAAGTCCCGCGGGCGGCAGTTTTCCAGCGTCGTCAGCCTAATTGTTGGGCTGATGGAACGCGGAGAATTGGAGTTCCAGCCGAGCTGGGTGGACGCTGATAAGCGAGCACAAATCGAAAAGGCTTGCACGCTTCTCGGATTCGAACGGATTAAACCTTTGAAGGAGGTTCTGCCTCCGGAAATTACTTACGAAGAGATTAGACTTGTTGCCGCGCACTTGCGGCTTGAGCGAGATGGACAAGCGCGCGGGCCGGTCGAGGGCTAGCGATCTCTATCGACCTAGCACGCCAAACCCAGAAAAGCAGATCCCTCGCTACGCTCGGGATGACAACTCTGCGAAGCAATTGGTGAGTGCGTGGGTATCCGTTTAAGAACCACAGTTATTTACAGAGCCGAGGAAACGGATGTGCCGGCGGCGGCGAAGACGGTGTCCATTTCCGCTTGCGCGAAGGACAAGAAGCACTGCACAACGACAGGATCGAATTGGGTGCCGCTGCACTGAATGAGGCGGCGGACGGCTTCTTCATGTGGAAGGCCTTTGCGGTAAGGGCGGGAAGAGACCATGGCGTCGAAGGCATCGATCACCGTCACGATGCGAGAGACGATGGGAATCTCCGTTTCCTTTAGTCCAGCTGGGTAGCCTTTGCCATCAAAAGACTCGTGGTGGTGAAGAATATCAAGCGCGGCACGCTCGAAGCCGGGGAGCATGCGCAAAACGGCCCAGCCGTATTCTGGGTGCTTCTTCATCAGGGCGTATTCTTCGTCGTCCAATTTCCCGGGCTTTTTAAGAATGGAGTCCGGGACGCCGACTTTGCCGATGTCGTGAAGAAGTGCGGCGACTTCGAGGTTCTGGAGTTCTGCTTCGTCGAGTCCGAGTTCTTGCCCGACGCGCATACCCCATTCCGCGAGTCGAGTGCTGTGTACGCCGGTATTGAGATCTTTCAAATCAAGGAGCTGGTTGAAAGCGCAGATGACCGAGCTGCGAAGGGCAGAGACTTGTTCTTCGACCTGCTTGATGCGGAGGGATTCCGGCGTCCACGCTGGAGTGGAGGACAGGGTAAACACCGGAATCCGCTCGCTCGACATGCTAATCAACTAGTGGCCACTCGAACTATTCAACCAGGCCGAGATGGCTTGATACACGTCCAAGCGGCCATGGTTGAGGTCTGGTGTGAGCTGGATCGCATGAGAGAATGCGCTGGCCGCGCTCTTTTGGTTGAGGGAAGGCTTGGCGGTCAGGAGCAGGTCGGCCGAGCCAGCAACCAGCGGCGAGCTGAAAGAAGTGCCTGAGGCGGCAGCATACGTACCGCCGGGGTAGGTACTGATGACGTACTCGCCGGGGGCGGCGATCCAGACGTCGGTGTTGCCATAATTGGAGAAGGTTGAGCGCGTATCGTAATCCGACGTTGAGGCGATACCCATCACGTTGGTGTTGAGAGCAGCGGGGTAGACTGGCGAGCTTGTGTTCTCATTGCCGGCTGAGGCGACTAGGACCAGGCCGGATTGGTTCGCGAAAGCGATGGCCTGAGAAAGAGCTTGCGAGGGCGTCGAAACGTCAAAGCTCATATTGACGACCTTGGCGTTGTGCTGCACGGCGTAATAGAGAGCTGCAACGATGTTGGAGAGATAGCCTTGGCCGTTGGCGCTGAATGCTTTAAGGGGAAGGATTTGGGCAGTCGGGGCGACCAAGTGGACGAGGCCGGTGGTCATGGTGCCATGGCCAAAATCTGTGTTAGAGCTGCCGCCTTGGTCGAGAATGGCGACCGAAGACTGGTCCAAGATGGCAACACTGGATTGCTGGACGAAGGCAGGCTGGCTCGAGCTGCCATTGGTGCTAATGGTCGAGCCCTGCAATTGGGGAACATCGAGCCACTCCGAAGCGCCGGGTTGATTGCGCGTGAAGTCATAGCCCGGGAGTAGAACCGGGACGAGAACCGGGTGGTTGATATCCACGCCCGTATCAATGACGGCGACGATGCCAGAGCCGGCGACGTTGAAGCCGTTCTGGGCGTCACTCAGGCGAATAATCTGCGTGGCGGGTTGAGCGGCGTAGCCATGCGTGACGATAGTCCCGTAATAGTTCACCGGTGCATTGTCGTAGAGACCGGAGGGAATGGTGGTCGCGGACGGCTGAGGGAGGGCCAGGAGTTGGTCTGCCTCAACGCTTTCGATACCCAGCAGTTGTTCGAGGAGATTGCCTAGGAAGCCGAGCAGATTCGAGATCAAGTTTCCCGTGGAGGTCACAAGAAAGGTACGGTTCACCGAGCCATCCAAGGATCCTTGGACCTGGCAATTTGCGGACAGGCAGAGTCTCAGGACGGAGGAGAGGCCCCCCGAGGTGCGAACAATGTAGCGGTTCTGAGCGGCTGACGGGGGCGTGCCGACGGAGAAAAGAGCGACTAGAATCACGAAGATGCAAAGGTTGCGTTTCATAGTGTTTAGTCCCTTTCGGGGTCTCCTGCTTCTGAACCAGCCGTGCATCCGCACAAAGGGATACCCGCTAAGTCTTGCGGAATCTTTCTTTTGCGCAAATAGTACGGATGGTTTCGTGGTGCCAATCAAAAGCTACAAGGGATTTTGGTACTTCCGTACCAAAATGGGACTCCCTTGTAAAATGTGGTCCGGCGGCCGAGTTCATGCCTTGCCTCCGGGCAATTTGCCCAAGGCGTTTCGCAAGGAAATGACAATGGGCTGGTCTGCCTCGCCAGGCACGGAAAGCTCCAAGTCGCCCGAGTTTTCGATCTCACCTGAGAACTCGCCAAATTGGTTTGTTGCGGCCAAGACGGTGTTTCCGCGCCGATTTGAGAGGGTCACTTGAATGTCGCGGCCGATGACGCCGGGGTGGCTCAGGTCAAGTAACTGGCCAGTGATGACCAGGCGATTGCTGCCCGGCTTGGGCTCGATCTGAATGTCGATCTGGTATGGATCTGCCCTATAAAGCATTTGTCTTGTTCCTATTACGACTGAACGGGATCCGGCGACGGCTGGCTGCAGGAAGCTGTCGAAGAGAACCTCGATAAGGCTCTGAGATTCCTTTTGCGGCTGGGCCATGCCAGTTATTGCGAAGGCAGCCTTGGCTAGCCGAACAGTCTCTGCTGAAGGTTGATAACTGGCCTCCGCAGCTGCTGTTTTGTTGACCCTTTGCCATAGCGAGACTGTCTCCTTACAGCGTTTGCAGCCAGTTGCGAGGTGCTTCTGCATAGCTTCCTGCTGGCTACTTGAGATAACGTGATTCACGAAATCGACCCACTCCTCTGTCGTAAAGTGTTTCATTTCTCTTCCCCCCTAATCTCCCTCTCTGGCCCTCCGCTCCCCAGCGGCGGCAAGGAATCAACCTCTCCCATTGCATAAGGGAGGGCAGGAGGGCAAAAAATATAGCTCGGCAGAATTTAGTTAAGTTATTTGTTTACTGTGAGTTGGCCGACGAGGACAAAGGGAGCCCAGAAGTAGGGATGGGGGTTCTTCTGGCGGAGGAGCTTCATGGCGGATTGCAGTGAGACGGCCATGTTGCCGGACTCCATGTAGCCCTTGTAGAAAGACTGCATGAGCTCCGCAGTGCTTAAGTCGTGGACGTCCCAGAGAGACAAAAGCAGGGAGGCTGCGCCGGCGCAGAAAAGCCCGCGCTGGAGGCCGAGCAACTCGTCACCGTCAGCGACAAAGTTCATACCGGTGGCGCAGCCGCTGAGGGTCACATGGCGGGCGGAGAGACGCATTTGATAGAGGTCGTACAGATTAAGGTAGCCATCGCCGAGGCGGATGCCGGAGAACATGGGGTTGTCCTGGCGGTAGGTGCCGTGCGTGGCGATATGGAGCAGAGCGCTTTGGGACCCTTTTTTTCTGAGGGCGTCTGCGGTGACTTGCGCATCGAGAAAGAGTTCCGCGTGAGGCAGGATCGCCGCTACGGATTGGACTTCGGCCAAGATGTGGGGGGCGCGCTCGTCTGGGATGCCCATAACAAGCGAGGCGGACATGTCGCTGGGAGGCTTGTCTTGGCAGAGGGCGAAGACCGTGGCGCTAGGGGCGTAGGAAATGGTGTGGGTGTCGCAGAGGTAGGCGTCGCCATTCTTGAGGGCATGAAAGGGAAGAAAGTGAAGTGGGCCGTGAGGTACGAAGATCAAGTGTTTCGTTTGGAGATGAGCGCGCAACGGTGAGATTAACTCAGCGTAGAGGGATTCCAGATGACTCTGGGTAGCTCGAAGTAAAGGTTGTTCGAAGCGCTGCGTGTAGGTTGAGCCCATGCGGAATTTGGAAAGTTGGAAGCGGAGGAGATGCAAGAAATGAAGGACACGGGAGGAAACCGTGATGGGAGCGATTTCTATGGAATTGCGAGTGACCACGGCGGCGACAAGGCGGTCTCCCGTCGAATAGTATTCGATGAGGGCTGTATCGGCGGGGATAACGGCTTGTATTTTTTCGAGGGAAAAATCCGCCGGAGCTTCGAGAGTGGCGTTTTCGCGTTCGTGGGCCGGCAGTTCCCGCAAGGTGCGCAGGAGTTCGTTTTCGTGAGAGACAGCTTTTTCCTGGAGTTGCTGGAGTCGTTTGGCAGACGTGTCTTCGGGACGGAGCTGCTCGAGCTCGATGCGGTGGTAATACCAATTCAGTTCCTCGCGTAGGTCGCGAATTCTGCGCACGAGTTCGCTTTGGCCTGAGTCTCCCAGTGGCAGGCTCTGGCCGCTCTGAAAAATCATTTCGGTCATGCTGCGGGATTTGGCGGCTTCAATGCAGGAGAAGGCTTCGGCGGCAGAAGCATCGCCGCCGTCGCCGCTGAGGTGCAAATCGACTAATGCTTCGTAAACTTGCAGCCGGTTTTTTACGAAGGAGATCTTTAGTTCTTCGGCGTGCAAGCGGCTGCGCAGTGCTTCCAACGATTTGCGAGCTTCTTGATAGGCCGCATAAGCGGCCGGACGATCGCCGCGCGTCTGGGCAAGTTGGCCGCGGAGGAAGTGCGTCTGATAGGCGAGGACCGGCGCCTGAAGACCGGAAATCTTGGCTATGGCGGCGTCCGTTTCCGTTTGCGCGGCAGGGAGTTCCCCAACCTGCAAGGCAATGCGTGCGAGGAGAAGATGGGCCAGAGCGGCTTTGCCGGGAAGGGCGGTTTGATCGAAGAAATTGGCAGCGCCTGCGCAGAGGCGGCGGGCTTCAAAATAGCGACCCTCGTGGAAGAGAAGGAGGCCTTGATAGAGGTCGAGGAGCCAGGGCCAGACTAGATTTTTTTCGGTGGCGAACATAGCGCGAGCTTTTGTGAAGCGTTCGAGGGCGTGGACGGTTTTTCCCTGCTGGCCGTAGGCGATGGCTTCGTTGGCGAGTGTTTTGGCGGCTTCGTAGCCCATGCCGAGCTTTTCAAAACGCAGGAAACCCTCGTGGGCCATTTCGCGGGCTTCTTCGCTGAGATTCAGCTCGAGGTAAATCTCGGAAAGATCCAGATCGCAGAGAGCGCGATGATACGCGTCACCCGAGCTATCGCAGGTGCGGCGCGTGGCGAATAACATTTCGATGGCGCGGCTGTATTCACCGCGGAAATAGTAGAGGTAGGCGATGTTGTAGTCGGCTTGGGCGACGAGCAGAGGCATGTTGTGCTGTTGGCAGAGCCCGCGTGCGCGTTGGTAGCAATCGAGAGAACGGGAGAAATCGTTCAAGCTGATAAGGCACATGGCCATATTGCTCAAGACCATGGCCACGTGTTCCCAATCCTGATGATGGTGAAAAGTGTCGCAGGCGCGCTCGTAGTGGTGCATGGCTTCTTTGAAGCGATCCTGGCGATGGAAAATATTTCCGACGTTATTTTCGAGAGTGGCGATGCGGCGGGTTTCGCCGAGGCGCTGGAAGATTTCGCGGGCCCGGCCGGCAGCTTTGAAGGCTTTATCGTATTCCCCAAGCAAAATGAGCGGCTGGATGGAACTGCTGAGAGTGCGCGCGGCTTCTTTCCAAATGCCAAGTGTCTCGTACATTTGGATAGCTTGTTCATGATGCTCGACAGCGGCGCGATTGTCTCCGCAGGCGTAGAGAGCGTTGGCTTTGGCGCGCGTGCCGAGAGCGATGTCTTCTTTGCGGCGCAGTTTGCGGCCGATCTGGACAGCGGCTTCGGCCAGGTTTAGGGCTTCTTTTGTGTCTACGCGGATCTTTTCGAGGACTAGGTCGGCGAGTTGCTTTACGACCTCGCTGCGAACCAGGGCTCGATGGCGAGCGAGAAACTTTCGGCGCGTCGGCTCGTCCTCGATCAGCGCTAGCTGGGAATGGAGTTGCTCCGGCGCGGCATTCTTGACCATCGTGGGCATCAGTCAAATCCCAAATCGCCGAGATGCTTGCGCAGACGATCCATGCATTTTTGGCGAGTAAAGCCGATGGACCCGACGGCCAGGCCGAGTTCACCGGCGACTTCGCTGTAGGGGCGCGCGGGAGATTCAAAAAAGAGAAGTTCCACCAGGCGGCGGCATTGGGGCGAGAGAACAGCCATGGCGTCGCGCAGCATCTGTTCTTCCTGGGTTTGTTGCACTAGAGATTCTGCGATGGCGGGCGTCTCGGGTTCAGGAAGGTCCGCGTCTCCGTCGCGGCTGACGACACGCAGCTGTTGCTGTTTCCAGCGGTAGCACTGATGGTGAGCGACCTGCATGAGCCATTTGGGAAGAGCGCGCGGTTCGCGCAGTTCGGACAGGTGTTTCAGTAGCTCGACACAAGTAGCTTGAAAAACGTCGGCGGCTTCGTGGGGAGGCAATCTGTATTTCACCGGGATCGAATATATGAGCGCTTTGTACTTTTCGAGGAGAAGAGACCAAGCTTCTTCGTTGCCGGAGAGGCATTCCTTCACGAGGCGTTCGTCGCTCCAGACACGGGGAGTTTTCTTCGTTACCTTCGTCTTGATGATTACCGGGGTCATCGGCTGGCGTTCTCCGCGCTGTTGCGGAAATAGAACTGCTCGACGTTCCAGAGGGCGTAGGGTTCTAGAACGGATGGATGAAAATTGGCGATAGAGTTTTTTGCGCCGACTAGAATGTCTGGGCTCGCCAGGAAAATCATGGGTTGATTCTCGGCGAGAATTTCCTGGACGCGATCGTAGAGCTTTTTGCGCTGATCGTAGCCGGGGGTGGCGAGCTGCTGCTCCATGAGGCGGTCGATCTCCGCTTCCCAGGCTGTGGCTGGATGCGGTTGCGAGGGGTTCCAGAGATGCGTGCCGCCGCTCGATAGCCAGACGTTGATATCGGAATTGGGATCGGCATCGAAACTCGCGAGTCCCAAGATGCAAGCATCATATTCCTTGGTTTGCGTGACGCGATCGATTAGGGAGCGGAATTCGAGGGGAACGACCTGCACGTGCATGCCTAGCTGCTTTAGATCGTCCTGGATAAGCGTGGCCATTTTTGTTCGGTCGGCGTTCGAAGAACTCGTGAGCACGGAAAACTCGACGGGCTTGCGATCCGAGTCCATGAGTGTGGATTCGCCATTTGCCCCCGCGGACCAAGAAAAACCGGCCTGTTTCAGAAGGGTGCGGGCCCGTTCTACGGAGCGGGGTGGATGTGGAATGGAAGCGTCCAACCAACGATGGTTGCCTGGTGTGACGGGTCCCCAAAGCGCGGACCCGCGTCCTTGATAGACGAGACGAACGATGGCGTCGCGATCAATGGCAGCGGATATGGCTTGGCGAAATCTTACGTCGCGAAACCATTTTTGTTTTCGCGTGAGATCGGCGGAAGACTTTTCGCCGAGGTCGTTCAAGTTGAAGAAGAGGAAGTTGTATTCGAGGCCGGGCCCGGCGTCGGTCATGGTGTAGCCGCGTTGTTGGCGCCCGAGGACGGAGAAATTTTCCGCGCCGAGGCGGGTGATGATGTCTGTTTCGCCCGATTGAAAGCGTAGGACTTGGGCGTCGGCGCTTGGGACGAAAAGAAAAACGAGTTCGTCGAGATAAGGGAGACGATTTCCTTTTGCGTCCGTTTTCCAGTAATAGGGATTGCGCTCCAGAACCAGTTTTTGGCCGGCGACATATTCTTTCAGGCGAAACGGACCGAGTCCCGCCCATTCGTTTGGCGGTGTGGAGAGCGTCCAGAGTTGCCCGAGCTTTCCTTCTTGATAGGGTTTTTCGAGAAGATGGCGAGGCAAGATGGCGAGGCCATCGAAAAGTCTTTCTTCGACGCCGTAGGGCTTTGCGAATTGGCAAACGAGCGTTTGCGCGTCTACCTTGCGAACGGTGATGGGCTTTCCGCCGACGATCAAGAGGTCGCGCTGAGGCGCGTGAATATTTTCGTCAAGGTAGACATGAAAAGTGAAGAGGACGTCGTCCGCATCGAGAGGATGGCCGTCCGAGAAACGCAAGCCTTGACGCAGAGTGAGTGTGTATTGAAGGCCGTCGGCGGATATTTTCCAGGATTTGGCGAGCGCGGGCTCCGTGAGTTGTGTTGCGCGATTGATGTGAACGAGGTCAGCCTGCATCGCGCCGATGACTTCGCGAGAGGGAGCATCCGCTGCGGTTAATGGATTCAGAGTCTTTGGTTCTGCACGGAGCGAAATAACGAGACGCCCGCCTGAGCGGCCGATTTCTCCGGGGAGAGAGAGTAATTCTTCCTTCGCATTCGTTTGTTGAGGTGGCGGCGCTCCTTTGGCGTGCAGCGCAATGAGCGCGGTGCAAGCCAGCAAGAGGCTCAAGGAAGAGCGGCAGCGCCAGGAAGAGAGGCGTTCGTTTTTCACGATGGGCTCCAGCTGCTTTTCTCTTCTATCTTGTACGGGCTAGTGCGCTGCTGCAACGCACTAGCGAGGCCAAGGTATCCGAGAAAGAACGGGACTATTGCTAGAGCGGGCAAGTACATCCACCAGTAGGAGACCAGGACGTTGTATTGCTGTAGGGCTGCCAAGAGGTTGCCCCAACTAGACATTGGTTCAGGGACTCCGAGGCCAAGAAAAGACAGCGTCATTTCGGCGAGGACGAATTGAGGAACGAGAATGGCTGCTTGCGTGAGCAAGACGCTCGCGGTTTCTGGCAGGATGTGGCGTCGCAGCAGGTAGACGTCGGATGCGCCGAATCCTCGCGCTGCACGGACGAAGTCGCGTTCTTTGACGCTGAGCACAACTCCGCGGACCAAGCGGGCGGGCCGCGCCCAGCCGACCATGCCGATGACAATTACGACGAGAAGGAATGCTTCGAGAGGGCTTACCGCGAGAGGCAAGAACGCGCGGAGCGCAAACAGAAGATAGAGCCAGGGTAGCGCGAGGAAAAGCTCGGCGATGCGCATCAAGAGATCGTCTCGCCAGCCTCCGAAGTAGCCAGCGGCCATGCCGATGAGCGCGCCGAGAAACAGAGTGACGCCAGCGCCAAGCAAGCCGGCGAGGAGGGAGACTTGGCCGCCATAGAGGATGCGAGAGAGCTGGTCGCGGCCGTAGGTGTCGGTGCCTAGGAGATAGATTCGGGTGCCGCTCGCGCCGAAAAGGTGCAGATGAGACGGGACGAAGCCGAACAGATGGTAGGCGGCGGCGCGCTCAAAGAATCTGAGAGGGACGGCCGTGGCCGTGTCTTCTTCGTATTGGTCAAAGGAACCTGCTCGCAAACGAAGCGGATAGAAGAACGGGCGCAAGTGGAGGTGGCCTCGCGCATCCATCAAGTGAACGCGCATGGGAGGGAGATAGGGGCGCTCACGGTCTTGCTCGACTGGATCGTAAGGTGCGAAGAATCCCGCGGCGGCGACGATGCCGTGGAGCATAAGCAGAACGATGAGCCATCTCGCGAATTTGCGCGGCTGCGTCATTTTGCACTCGCTGCGGTGCGGATACGGGGATCGGCCAAGTAGAGGAGTATGTCCGCGAAAAGATTTCCGCCGACTAGGAATAACATCGAAAGAAGAACGCCGCCGATAACTACGTAGAGATCGCGCGCCAGAATCGATTCGAGAAGAAGCGGACCGAGGCCCGGCCAGCTCATGACGACTTCGACGAGCAAAGATCCGCTTAAGAGTGTGCCGACGCTGAATCCGAAAAGCGAGATGAGGGGGTTTGCCGCGGCGCGAAGCGCGTAGCGATAGAGGAGTTTGCGCTGGGGGATGCCATGGCCGGCGGCGGCTCGAAGAAAAGGAGCGTCGAGAACATCGGCGACAGAAGCGCGAACGTGGCGGACGAGCATTGGAAGAGTTGCGAGGACGAGGGAGACCACCGGGAGCGTCATGTGCAAGGCGATGTCGCGGAGCTTGTGGCTCACTGATAATTCATCGAAGCCGACGGAGACGAGGCCACCTGTTGGGAACCAGCCGGTGCGGACCGCCAAAATCAGCAGGCCGAGAGCAAGGACTAGATCGGGGACCACCAGGAGTGTTGCGGTGGTCCAAGAAAGGACGCGGTCGGGCGCGCGGCCGAATCTTGCGGCGCTCCAGACGCCGAGGGGAAGGGCAACAAGCCAGGCGAGCAGCGTGGCGGTTATTGTGAGAAGAAGAGTGTTTCGCGCGCGAGCCCAGAGTAGCGGGGCGACAGGGCCGTTGTAAGTAAAGGAAAATCCAAGTTGGCCGTGTACGACGGCGTTCAGCCAGTGGGCATAACGAACGGGTAGCGGGCGATCGAGTTGATATTGCGAGCGCAGGGCGGCGACGGTATCTGGGGAAATCTGCGGATTTAAGCGCATCTCATCGAAATAGTTTCCTGGCGTCAGAGCGGAGAAAAGAAAAGTGAGCAGGGAAACGCCGAACAGAAGAAAGACGGCGTGGAGCGCTCTGCGAATGAAATAACGCATCAAAAATGCACCAATACGCCGGGCGTTTCGATGAAGCGGGGCGTGGCCGCCATAAGTGAGCGAGTGGCTTCGTGATTTGGCGACGACAGAATCTTTTCGGAGGGACCAGATTCCACAATGCGCCCCTGATACATGACGGCGATTTGATCGGCCATGTGAGCGGCTATTGCAAAATCGTGAGTGATGAAGAGATAAGTCAAGCCGAGAGAGGACTGCAAATCGAGCAGGAGGTTGGAGATTTGGGCTTGCACGGAGCAATCGAGTGCGGAGAGCGCTTCATCCAAGATGAGGAGTTTTGGCTCGAGGGCCAAGGCGCGGGCGATCGCGAGGCGCTGTTTTTGTCCGCCGCTGAGTTCGTCGGCTCTTCGCGCGGCCATTTTGCGAGGGATTGCGACGAGGTCTAGAAGTTGCAGCGCCCTAACGGCGCGGTCCGGTTTGGTGAAGCGCCCCTGCACGAGAAATGGCTCGCTGACGATATCGAGGGCAGTCCAACGCGGATTGAGCGAACTTGCGGGATCTTGAAATACGAGTTGAATTTGCGGGCGGAGCAGGCACTGCTGATTTTCACCGAGTGCCGCGGCGTCGATTCCTTCAAACCAGACACTTCCCGATGTGGGAGGTTCCAGGCAGGCGATGCAGAGTGCAAGCGTGCTTTTGCCGGAACCGGATTCGCCGACGAGCGCCAGAGTTTCCCCCGATGGAATTGACAGGGAAACGCCATCGAGCGCTGTGAGTTTGTCCTTCGAACTCGCAGATCGCCCGGCTGCGTAAAGCTTCACAAGATTTTCGACCCTCAAAAGCGGCTGCATAGTCTCTTTCTGGAATAACGATCAACCGGCAAACTTGAAGCATGAAACTTCGTGCAACTCGCCCACAGCGTTGACCGCCGGTTCGTCGCATTGGCAAACTGCCATTCTTTCCGTACACCGAGGCTCGAACTGGCAGCCGCGGTCGTGCAATGACAGGTCGGGCGGTTCTCCTGGGATAACGGGCAGCCTAGTTTTGCGCGCGCTTTGGCCTTCAGCAAAGTCTGTTGGCAGACACCGCAGCAGTGCCGCGGTATAGGGATGTTGAGCCGAGGAGAGCACTTTCGCGGCTGGGCCAATCTCAGCGACTCGTCCCGCGTAGAGGACAAGGATGCGATCCGCGAGGCCCGCGAGGAGAGCGGGATTGTGAGTGATGAGAATCATCGCTAGGCCTAGCTTCTGCCGGAGTGTGCCAAAGAGCTGCAGGATTTCCTTTTGGGTTGTCGGGTCGAGGGATGCGGTTGGTTCATCGGCGACGACGAGGGAAGGCCCGCAGGCGATCGCTTGAGCGATGAGGACGCGTTGACGCTGCCCTCCGCTTAGCTCGTGTGGATAAGACCGGGAAATGCGTTCGGCGTCGACGGGAAAAACCGATGCGAGAAGTTGACTGGTTTTCTCGTTCAGAGCGCGGCGGGCCAAGTATTCGTGGGCGGCCAAAACATCGGAAACCTGTTGTCCGATTTGCAAGGTGGGATGGAGAGAGGACGAAGGCTCTTGAAAGATCAGGCCGATGCGTCCGCCGCGAATTTTCCGAAGATCTTGCGGAGAAACTTCCAGGAGGTTCTTTCCTTCGAAAAGCACTAAACCCTTTTGGATTCTACCGTTGGATGGCAGAAGTCGCAGGAGAGCAGCGGCAAGGGTGCTCTTGCCGGAGCCGGACTCGCCGAGCACACCCAGAATTTCTCCGGGGCCGAGGTCAAAATTGACGCCTGCGAGGGCGGGGCAGACTTCACCCGAGCGGGCGGAGTAGGAGACGTGAAGATTTTTGACTTCAAGAAGCGGCATCATGCCTTAGACCACGGGCGGCACTTTCCGCCCACTATTTATGGTCTGTTAAGAGGCTGAGGCCTACAAGACGGACGTATTTCCCTGCGCAGGAAGGTTATTGACGAGTAGGAACTTACTGTCCTTTGGTACAGGGAGCATAGCCGAGGGTGAAATTTGGATACACCACTAGGCTATTCAGCGGTGTAAGTGACTTCGAGCCGACGAATCAGAAAGCAGGAGAGAACAAGAATTGCGACGGTAAGACAGAGCAAGCCGAAGACGGCGATGAATGGAGAGACAGGTTCGGCGACGATGGTGAAAATAGCCATGGCACCTTCGACGGGTAACTTGACCGGGCATAGATGCTTCAGATAGAAAGTGACGCTCAGATGCTGCGCCCAGGAGGGAAAGATCGGAGCGACTGCTTCCCAGCCCATCAGCATCACTCCTGGAATAATGGGATTCTTGAAGAGCAGACTCAGAGCGAGAAAAACGGCGCCGTAGCCGAGACAAGCAAGGGCTGTCACCAGGAAATAAGAGCCAAGTTGGCTGAGGCCGGGACCGTCAAAGACGTACGATCTGCCGGCGGAACCGAGGCGGATGTAGACGAGGAAGAAGCAAGCAAAAACCGCTGCTTCGAAGAGCGCAATAGAAACAACCGCACCGGCAAGGAATTTTCCAACCACAAGGACTTCTCTTCTGACTGGGACCAAGAATTGATAGTGAAGTGTGCGCTCGACCATTTCGCCGCGGAAGAGCCACGTAAAAATGCCCATGCAAGCGAAAAAGATGCCAAGCCGGATGTAATAGAGCTGGAAGGTAATTCCTGCTAAGAGAAACGTATCATCCTCGAGCTGAGAAGGGCTGGTATCTTTGTCAAGAACATAGCGGAGTATCAGGAAGAAGACCGGTATTAACGCGAGCAAATAAACCCAGATTCTGCGGCGAGTGAAGAGGTTGCGGCGAACTTCGTTGCGCACGAGGATGGATATCTGGCTGGCGAACAGCCGCCACGGCTGTTCTTTGAGAGAACTTTGGGTGCGGGCTACGGATTCCTGGAGGCTCATGTTGGGCTACCATCCGATCCGATGAGATATTGATAGATGGAATTTACGTCGTCGTCGGCGGGAGCAACGGCATCGACTTCGACTAAGCCCGCGGATACGATCTTGTTGAGCAGCAGGGAAAACTGCTCGGCGTCACGTGTTCGAACCAGGACGCTCTGGCCATCGCTCAGGATTTTGGCTTCGACGACGTGATCGAGTTCGAAAGCGGCGGACGCCAGCGCCGCTGGATTCGAACAGCGGACCAGGATTTGCATGGGATGATCGCGAACTTCGCGGCGAACCTCTTTGATCTGGCCTTCGGCGACCACGTAGCCGCTGCTCATCAGCACAACGCGATCGGAGATGCGATCGACTTCCTCCAAAATATGGCTGGAGATGATGACGTGCATTCCCTGTTTGGCGATGGCTCCGAAGAGGCCGATCGATTCGGCGCGAGCCATGGGATCGAGGCCGTTGAGTGGTTCGTCGAGAACCAGCACGGAAGGGTGATGCGCGATGGCTTGAGCCAGACGAATGCGCTGGCGCATTCCTTTGCTATAGCCAGCTACTTTGCGGCGCGCGACTTGCGCCATGCCGGCACGTTCGAGGGCCTCGTTTGTGAGCTTGGTGGCCTGGTCGTGGCCAAAACCGTGGAGGCGCAATGGCCAATAAATGAAATCGTAGCCGTTGGTGCCGGGAGGGAAAGAATCGAATTGCGTGCAGTATCCGACTTGCCGAAAGAACTCGATGGGCTGTTGGGGTGTGAGGCCGAGAACGTAAATCGCGCCGTGTGATGGCTTGATCAGGCCGGTAAGCAAATTCATCAGCGTGGTCTTACCCGAGCCGTTGGGCCCGACGAGGCTGGTAATACCTGGCTCGAGCGAGAAATTCACTTTGTTCACGCCGAGAACTTCTCCGTAGAACTTGGAGACGTTGTCGAAAACGATTTGGCGGGCGTCTGGGGTCATCCGCGCACCGTTTCGCGCGCGCGCAGGCGCGCATTGAGAATGACAAGCGCAAGCAAGCAAAGACAAATCAGGGAGCCCCATGCCGCAGGAATTGGAATCTCGTCCCATCCCCGCCTCGCCAGTCTTCCGGATTCCTCACGAAATCCATGTGAGACGATTAGCTGGAACATGTACGAGAAATTCAGCAGCCGGCCCCAGATGGTGCTCATGATGGCGTTGAACATCTCGCCGAGGCCCGCAGGGATGAAAAATGTGATGAAGATTATGCCCGTAGCCACAATCCGCAACTTGACCCACGCGGATACGGCTAGAGAAAGGAGGGAAAGCGTGAGTATCCAAATCGCCGAGCTCAACACAATAGGAACGACCATCCACAGGTGCGACCAGATCCAGCCGTTTCTAGCCAACCCGGATTGGAGGCCAAATAAGAGCAGGCAGGGAACCCACGTGACGGCGGAGAGCAGCAATCCCAGCACTGCGAGTTTTCCAAGAACATAATCGGTCCGGCTGAATGGGCGGCTCAGAAAAAGAGGGAGCGCGCCATTCGTTAGATCGCCAGCGATCAGGACGGGCCCAACCCAACAATTCAAAAGAAAGGCTGCCTGGGTCTGCACCATCATGATGACGATGAAATATTGGCTTTCCACCTTGAACAAATCCATATCTGAGCGCAGTTGCATCAGCAACTGCAATGTTTTGTTATTGGCGACGAAAATGTAGCCTGCAGCGAACAGGCAGGGAACGATACAAAGAATCAAGAGAAGAACGAAGAAGCGGGATTTGAACAGGTCAGCGAACGCAAATCGTGTCAGAACGAAGAAACGCGACCACTGGGGAGTTAGCGATCCGGTGTAAGAATTGTATCGGCGCTTATAAACGGCCATCAGCTGCTCCCGATTGCTCCATAGCGTTGAGGAAGATGTCTTCGAGCGAATCGCGGCGATGATTCATGCGGCGAATCTGCACGCCGCGGTCCGCCGCGACCTTGAACACTTCCCGGATCTCGACGCTGTCCGGCATAACCACCTTTATGCGTCCGCTGCTAAAGACAGCGCACTCGCAGCCGATGCTTTCGAGCGCAGAGGTGAAAGACGCCTCGGCGCCAATTGTTTCCAGTTCGAGAAACTTGCGGTTGGCACGCCGCTCTTCGGCAAGATTGCAGATGGAGGCGATTTGCCCGTTGCGTAGGATCAGCACCTCGTCGCACGTTTCTTCTACGTCGCGCAGAAGATGCGAAGAGAGCAACAGACAGATATCACTGGCCTCGCGGATTTCGCGAATGAGATCGATCAAGCGCTTGCGCGCTGGCGGGTCCATGCCATTGGTTGGTTCGTCCAGAATGAGAATTTTGGGGCCATGGGCAATCGCTTGCGCCAATTTCGCCAGTTGTTTCATGCCGAGAGAATACGTTCCTACCGGGCGATAACGCGCTTCGCCCAAACCGACATAGACGAAAGCTTCGTGCGCGCGCTCCATGGCTTGCTCGGAGGGAAGGCCGGAAATTTCCGCCATGTAACGAACGAAGCGGACGCCTGACATTTTCGAAATGAAAGCATCGTTCTCAGGCATGTAGCCGACTAATGAGCGGAGCTGTTTGCCGCTGGTATGTGAATCGAGTCCGAGCACGCGAGCACTGCCTTTGGACGGAGTGTGAAAACCAAGTAGCGTGTTGATGAGTGTGGACTTGCCGGCACCGTTGGGCCCGAGGAGCCCGATGGCGCGGCTCTTCAGAACGCCGGTGAGCCCGTGAAGAATCGTTCGGCCACCGAGTTGAACTTCGAGCCCATTGAGCTCAATCGTTGGAGTGGTCATCTAGAATTCAATACGGATTAGCCTATCGTGAAGTTCCATGGTCGGACAAGCCCAGCAAGTGCAGCAAAGTTGGAAAGGCTGGATTCAAATCAAGAAGCTTCCCGCTGCTGGCCACTTCAATGCGATCGCTCTCTCCGTAGGCGCACATCACGCTCGGCTTGGAGTCGGTTGCCAGTTGCTGAAGCATCGCCAACTGCCCTGAATTTAGCTGGGAAGCGAGCGGCTTCAGAATCGGGCTGAGATTTTGATAGAGCATCGCTGAAAAGTTGGCCTGGTTGTCGCTGGGCAGAAGCGCTCGGAACGAAGAGGAACGCGCCAGCGATGTGCCGTTCGCGTGGGTTTCTATGGCGGCGATGAGCAGCGCGCGAGAAGGCGCCACGATCATATATCCGTCCGCGAAAGTGTAGTCATACTCGGATGTAACGGCCGCAAGCCCCGGAGATTGCGATTGGATCGTGTAAAACGTTCGGCCACCGACTTGGGCTTGATTGAGCGTTAAGCCGGGCCGATTTGATTTTTGCGCTTCCCGATTAGCAGCCTGCACCAATTTTTCGATGGCAAGCTGGAGGGCTCCCGATTGGTTGACTTCGATAATGGCTTTCCACGAAGGAGTGGGGAGAACCGGGCCATCGAGAGCAAGGGTCATCTCTCCGCCGAGGGCGCTCGCGAGGTCGTCGCGAAGATTCAGACCGAGCTCTGTATTTAGCTGAGCCAGATTCTTGCTGAAGTTGGGATCCGCAGCGCCGAAAGTGGCGAAAACGTCATCGAGCACGAGCGCCGGTTGCTTCCCAACGAAAGAGACCGCCGCGCCTGCATTGGCGGAAACATAGTCGAGCGAGCCCACGGGAGCGGGAGCTGCCAGCCAGGAAGCAACGCCGCGCCGCTGGCCATTAAATTCCAGAGTGATGCGGTTGTCTGCTTGACTGGGTCCTTGACCGCGCGTGGCAATCAGATACTTTATGTCGTTGAAGCCGCTATTCTGCAGCGCATTCGATTCCTGTTGTTGGGAGTGTGTCGAGTTCAGAATCTGGCCGAGATTCGCAGCGACCAGAGTTTCGGTGCCCTGACTGTAAACGTTTAAGATTCTTTGGCCGAAGTCGGTTGCAGCAAATTGAGTTGCTCCGCCGTCGAGCTGCGCGCTCATCTCCTGCACGGAAGCTGAGTCGCCGCCGACAACGAGCATGTTCGTCCTGACAAGCATGATCATTCCGCGCTCGCCTGCAGCGAGGGAGGAGAGCGATTGCTGATCCACGACATGCAGATCGGATGTTGCTTGTGGATTAGACAGGGAAGCAGCCAGGTGATTTTGCAAGTATTCCTTCAGTCCGGGCTGTTTGACTTCGGCAAGCAGGATGGGGCCGTGATCGTTGGCGCCGGGGCTCGCTCTGAATGTGATCACCACTTCGTTGCCTAAGTACTGGCTGATGGCTTGAATCTGTCCAATCAACTCTTCGGGAGTCGGGTGCTGATTTGAGTTGCCGCTCTTGTTCCACCAGTCTTGCAGAACTTTGCTTTGCGCAAGCTGCTGCTGAAAGATTTGATTTGCTTGTTGGAGCGCGTCTCCAAGATTGGGGATGCCGATGTACAGGACGGTATCCGGCGCCAGCAACGGAAGGATTTTGCTTTCGTACCGCGGACCCGGCGTCGGGATGGTCTCGAGTTTCTCGCGAAGTTTTGAGAATTCCGCGAGCAAAGCCAGCTCATGGTTGAGGTCGTCGCTCCATCCAATCTCTTGGCTGACAGGAACGAGGCCGACGCTAGATGTGGTGGCCACCTGGTCGCCAGAGTGGAGGATGGATTCCAGCCCGGAATGCTTGACGTGGACTTCTCCTTCAATCACGGAGACGCGCGAGCCTTTGGTGCCAGAGTTCACGGAAAAAACAGTACCGGTGACAGCTACCGTGCAATCGGGAGCGCTGACGTATAGATGGCCAGTGTGACGATGCGCGGCCTGGACGATAATGCCGCCCTGATCGAGATGGATGGTGGTGTTGAGGCGATTCGCACTGACGGCCAATTCCGCGCGCTGATTCATTTCCACTTTCGAGCCGTCGAAGAGCCTCACGGTGGCATGGGAATTGGCGGCCGTGCGAATGAATTCGCCCTGGCTTACTTCGTCGCCCAGCTTCAACATCTGTTCACCGGTCGGGCCAACGCGGTACGCAAGCCCCGCAATGGAGTCGATGCGCGCGCGCGTCCCTGGAGGGCCATCGACGTACCAGTTGCGCCCAGTCCAAACCAACGCAACTAGCACGGCCAAGGAGGCGGCCGCGAAAGACAAACTACCAAAGCTCCACTGGAAACCGCGAGACGTTGGTTCCATTCGCCAACTGTCGCTTGTCTTGCTGTCCACTGTGCGGCCGTGAGCATAGGAACGGCACGAGATGCATTCCTTAAGATGGTCTTCCACGATGAGCGCACGAGCTGGAGCCAGCTCTTGCTGATGAAAAGCAGGCAGCAGAGCGCGAATATCAGCGCAGCCACGAATGCGCTGAAGTGCGCCGGCTGTGGCTTCCTCGCCTAGCCCTTCCTGCAGCTTCTGCCACACGTGCTCGGCGGACGCGGAGAGTGTATTAGCGTCGGGGTGTTCGGCGCGGAGCTCGGAGATCGCTTGATCCAGCCGAGCGTCTTGCTTCGATCGAAAGAAATTCATGATGCACCTTTCCTAAATCCACGAAGACTCTTCTTCAGCCGCGCGCGAGTCCGATGGAGTGTTACCGCAACAACCGCCTGAGAGGTGTTCATCATCTCGGCGATTTCGGGGTTGTCCAGGCCTTCGATATAGCGCAGTGTAAACATTTCGGCAGTGCGGGGACTGAGCTTGGCAAGCTCCTGGCGAAGCCAATTCTTGATTTCCATCGAGGAATGCGCCCGTTCTGGTGAGAGGCTGGGATTGGATTGAAGCTGGTCCGCTGTTTCCACCGGCACGACCTCGCGATGGCCCCTCGACCGAATAAGGTCCAATGCAGCATTGACAGCTGACCTGTGTAAATAGCCTTGTAAATTGGAGATACGGCTGTGGTCGACCGAGCCACGGGCCAATCGGAGGAAGACGGACTGTGCGACGTCCTCGGCGTCGGCCATGCTGCCGGTTACGCGGTAGGCGGCTTTGAGGACACAAGCCTGGTGGGCGCGAAAGACTACCTCAAGCTCTGCGGCTGCTTGCGTCACCATGATGTTTTCTATCGCGGCCGCCAAGTATCCTCCTCGGCTCATCTATAACCTAAGACGCGATAGCTAGAAACTTCTTAACACACAATTTGGGATGGCAGGAACTTTGGTTAGCCGAGCAGGCGGGATTCGCACCCGTCGATTATTCGGCTATTCGGCGTTTTTCAGGCCAGGCCTGCGGCTGTCCAACCATGAGTCTTTCGCGGCAGGTTCAAAATCCGATGTTGAAACAGATAGCCTGGATCCGATCTTTAAAACGCGCTTTGGAGAAAAATTCGGAACCGCCTCGAGCGCGAATGGTGCCGCAGCTTTCGCAGGGCCTTGGCTTCGATTTGGCGGATGCGCTCACGGGTAACGGCGAACGATTGGCCCACTTGCTCTAGCGTCAGTTCATTGCCGTCTTCGAGCCCAAAGCGCATCTTGATGATTCTTTCCTCGCGCGGTGTGAGCGTCTTTAGCACGGAAGCCAGATGTTCCTTCAAGTTGAGGTGAATGGCGGCATCCGAGGGCGAAACGACACCTTTGTCTTCGACAAAGTCACCTAGATGGGACTCTTCGTCTTCCCCGATGGGCGTCTCGAAAGACATGGGCTGCTGCGCGATCTTCTTGGTCTTGCAGATTGCGTCGACGGAAAGATCCATGCGCCTCGCGAGTTCCTCGGTGGTAGGCTCGCGCCCGAGTTCCTGCACCAACTGCCGGCTGGTGCGGGCCTGCTTGTTGATCGTCTCGATCATGTGCACGGGCACGCGAATCGTGCGCGCCTGATCCGCAATGGCGCGAGTGATGCCTTGGCGAATCCACCAAGTTGCGTAGGTGGAGAATTTGTACCCACGCCGCCACTCGAATTTGTCGGCGCCCTTCATGAGACCGATGTTGCCCTCTTGGATTAAATCGAGGAACTGCATGCCGCGGTTGGTATATTTTTTGGCAATGGAAACGACAAGGCGAAGGTTTGCCTCGGTAAGTTCGGTTTTTGCCTGCTCGGTTTCCGCTTCGCCCAGGCGTATGGCCGTGAGCGCGCGCTTCAGGGCGTCCAGACCTACCTCGCACGACTCTTCGATGTTCTTCCGTTCCGTCCGGCGCGCGCGCAGCTCATCTCTTGCCCCGTTTGCGCTCTCGGAGCGGGAGGAGCTCACGCGGCGTTCCAACCGGCCAATCTCGCGATCGAGCGTATGCAGCCGCTCGGCCGTGATGCGTAGAGTATCAATCAGGCGCCTCTTTTCAGCGTCGCTGAATTCGATGGAGCGGACCAGGTGCGAAACCGCAATGCGGGTCCGGGCCAGACGGCGCCGGGCGCGCAGATGCGCTAGCTTTTCAGATTTTCCCGTGTTCTCCAGTTTGAGCGCTTGCTTTCGAGCTAACTGGTAGAGCTTTTCGATCTGGTGAATGGTCCGCAGCGTTTGGCGCAGCTTTTCTTCGATCTTGTCGTCGGTCAGTTCTTCTTCCTGGAGGTGAACGATTCTCTTGATGGAAAGAGCGCCCTTACGAAGCTCTGCACCTACGGCAATCAATTCCTTGGCCACGATCGGCGAGCGCGAAACGGTCTTCAGCACGCGCAACTTGCCGCGTTCCATCCGTTTGGCGAGAACGATCTCCGTCTCACGCGTTAGGAGCGGGACCACGCCCATCTCGCGCAAGTAGGTGCTGACAGGATCCGTGCTCTTCTGCACGGAGTGCACAGGCCGCTCGATCTCGGTCTCTTCTTCGTGGATCGCGTCGTTCCTGGGACCGAGTTCGACTCGCTGCGTCACTTCGAGTGTCGTGTGCGCGGCTCTCGCCGCGGCAACATCCTCGAAAATTTCGGTGCCGTCGCGCTCGAACGTAGAAAAAAGATTATCGATCTCTTCCGTGGTGTGTTCTTCTGCGGAAAGGACGTCGTTCACTTCCTCGTTGAGCACGTAGCCACGGCTCTTGCCGAGGCTGATGAGGTTGCCGACCAGATCGTGTTTTTCCTGAATGAGCAGAGCCAAGCGTTTTCTCCCCCGTACGGTATCGCCCGAGACTAACGGTCCTGCCTGCACACCACAGCATGGCCAAGGAAAGAGACCACAAGCTTTTGTGGCAAACGAGAAGGCGGGATCCGAATTACAATTCTGGCGGTAGATTCGCCGCGGTGACCGTCATGACAGCCACGTTCATCCCGACGCGCTCGGGTGACGGTACCTTTATTCTGGAATTTGTTCGTTCACAGTATACGCTATTTGCGCCCCATTTTCGGGCCAATTCGTGACCATTTGAGACGCGCGGCTAACCTCCAAGCCTACAAGCATTTACGTGACAGGTGTTCGGATTGAGGGGTGACTTTCCTCGATCGAAGAGCGTGAGTGAGGTTAGATTGCTCTTAACGTTTTCGCCACAATTCTATGGAACTTCCGTCGAGGGGATTACACAAGTATTACAGAAGATCGGCTGAGCACGTGCTACTTTCGGATTCATGAGCATCCTAGGCCACGACAAAACATTCTCTCAACCCATCAATTGGACTACATCCCTCTTCATGCTGGCATTTCATATCGGCGCGGTCGCCGCGTTGTTCTTCTTTACCTGGAAAGCGCTTGCGCTAGCGGTTGTTCTTTGGTGGATCGCCGGAAGCCTTGGCATCGGCATGAGCTACCACCGGTTGCTGACTCACCGTGGCTACAAAACGCCGAAGTGGATGGAATATTTTCTGACGGTCTGCGGGACGCTGGCGCTCGAGGGCGGACCCATCGCTTGGGTAGCCACGCACCGGGTCCACCACCAGAATACAGACAAAGAAGGCGATCCACATTCGCCGCAGGATGGTGGCCTGTGGGCGCACATGGGTTGGATCATGACCGGGCAGGCCATGCACAGCAATGCCAAGGAGCTTCTGCCCTTTGTCCCCGATCTGCGAAAAGACAAGTTTCATATTTGGATCACCAAGTGGCACTGGGTCCCTCTCACTATTCTTGGCATAGCACTCTTTGCGATCGGTGGCTGGCCCTTCCTATTGTGGGGAGTGTTCGTGAGAACCGTGTTCGGACTGCATTCCACTTGGCTGGTAAACTCCGCGACGCACATGTGGGGTTCGCGGCGGTTTCTTACGGACGACACTTCGAAGAACAGTCTTTGGGTCGCGCTGCTTACCTTTGGCGAAGGCTGGCACAACAATCATCACGCTGTTCCGCAGTCGGCGCGTCACGGGATTGTCTGGTATGAAATCGATCTGAACTGGTACGGCATTTGCGTTTTGCGAGCGCTCGGCCTGGCGTGGGACGTCAAGCGCCATAAGCTCGCGCCGGTGTCGCATGGGGATGAACGGCACGCCGCGATCAAGCCGGAGGTTGCACCGGCGATATCCAGCGGCGATTGATTCTTTCCCCGCCGTCTGGCGGGATTCGTGCGCGCGATCAGGGAACCTACGAGTTGTCTTACTGTCCTGACGATATGGCAATCGCTCGCCCTGGCGTAAACTAAGACGTCATGCGCATCACGCGCCGCACCAAAGCCATCGCGTTCTTCATCGCCCTTGGGGCTTGTCTCGTTGCCCTGACGATCGCACTCAATGTCAGCTGGATCATTTTTCACTGGCGGCAAGTTGTTCCGCTCGTGCTCGGCATCATCTTCTTCGGTGTGCTTATCGCGGGCCTGGTCGTCAACACGATCTTTCTTGTCCGCGAAATCCGGCGAAATGAGCAGCAAGACAGCTTCCTGAATGCCGTCACCCATGAATTGAAAACACCTATCGCTTCCATCCGCCTTTATCTGGAAACTCTTGCGAGCCGGAACCTGGACGAAGCCAAGCGCCGCGAGTTCTATCGCATCATGATTGATGATACTGATCGCTTGCTTGGGACCGTCGAACAGGTGTTGAAGGCAGGCGAAGTGCGACACGCGAGCGCGCGAAAGAACTGGCAGGAAGTGCAATTCTCGGAGATTGTGCGCGAAGGCCTGGAACTCGCGCGCCTGAGGCAGAACCTTTCTCCGGAAGTGTTGAGTCTTGGCACGGTGCCGCCGGATGAAATCGTAGTTCTGGGTAACCCCGAGGAATTCCGCACGGCCGTCTTCAATCTGCTCGACAATGCCATCAAGTATTCCGGCGACAAGAAAAACATCCTGGTGGATTTGCTCACGCCCAATATCGATACGGTCCTGCTGCGCGTGCACGATCGCGGCATCGGCATCCCGCACAACGAGATGAAACGAATCTTCAAGCGTTTCTACCGTGCGTCGAATTCCAAAACGGATAATGTGAAGGGAACTGGCCTCGGTCTATTTATCGTCCGCTCAATCGCGCGCCGCTACGGTGGCGACGCCTTTGCCGAAAGTGCTGGCGAGGGGCAGGGTAGCACGTTCACCATTCGTCTTCCGAGGGTCTACCAGGCATGAGCCGCATCCTCATCGTTGAAGATGAAGCACACCTGGCCGAAGGCCTTCGTTTCAATCTTGAAGCAGAGGGCCATAGCGTACAGATTACGGACACCGGCGAGGGCGCATTGAAGCGCCTGCTGAAGGACCGCGAAAACTTCGATGCTCTCGTGCTGGACGTCATGCTGCCCGGCAAGGATGGATTCTTGATTGCGCGCGAGTTGCGCAAAGCGCAAAACTACACTCCTTTGCTCATGCTCACGGCTCGCGGCCGCCCGGAAGATGTTCTGAAAGGATTTGAATCCGGCGCGGATGACTACCTGCCGAAACCGTTCAATCTTGCCATTCTGATCGCCCGTGTCGAGAGTTTATTGCGCCGAAAGAATTGGCAGGGCTCAACGAATCCCGTGTCCGAACAAGGCATTTCACCAACCGCCGAGTCGCCCTCGCCGGAAAACTTTCATTTTGATGACAAAGTCGTGGACTTTCAGAACCTGCAATTGCGTGTAGGCGCACAAGTCATTCCACTGACGATGATGGAATCCGACCTGTTTCGCTGCCTGATCAACAATAGCGGCAGACCCGTCTCTCGCAAACAACTTCTGCAGGAAGTATGGAATCTGCGCGAAGACACCGATACGCGAGCCATCGATAACTTCATCGTGCGTTTGCGGCGGTATATTGAGCGGGAGCCTGGTAAGCCCCGCTATCTGCTTACCGTACGAGGTATAGGCTATAAATTCGTGCCAAGTCCCAGCGGCAAGAATCCGAAGTAGTAGTTCGAGCGTCACGTAGCCGCCAATTTTTCCTCGGCGGCTCAAACGGTCAATCAAGCCGCAACCGATACTTGGGCAGGAAGATGTACGCTCAGCTGGAGTAGCGGTATTATGCGTCCGGAGCGAATAAAAATCTCATGACAATCGTGGCTGGAGCGGATTTTGGAACTTTGAGCGTTCGCGTTTCCATCGTGGACAGCGAACGAGGACTGCTGGCGACCGCACTCGCGGAATACCCGCTCCACCGCAAACGCGAAGATCCGGAATATGCCACGCAGTCGCACAATGATCAGATGCGCGCGTTGGCAACGGCTACCCGCGAGGCGGTTCAGAAGGCGCACATCTCCGGCGATCAGGTGCAAGCGCTGGCAATGGACACCACCGGCTCTTCTGTAATTCCCGTCGGGAAGAATCTCGAGCCGCTTGATGAATACTATCTTTGGTGCGATCACCGAGCCAAAGCAGAGGCCGCGGAGATTACCGAAGCAGCGCATCGAGAAGGACTTGCCGCCATCGAGTGGTGCGGCGGAGTGTATTCGTCCGAGTGGGGATTCTCGAAGCTGTTGCACTGGCTGCGTCACAACCCAGAAAAGCATGCGCAATTTGTATCTGCCTTCGAGCATTGTGACATGGCAGCGGCAACGCTGTGTGGCATCACCGATCCAAGCAAGGTAAAGCGTAGCGTTTGCGCGATGGGCCATAAATGGTTATGGAATGCAGATTTGGGCGGTCTGCCGCCGGAAAACTTCCTTATCAGAGTCGATCCTCTTTTTGCAGGAGTGCGGGAAAAACTTCAGGGCGAGTATGTCACTTCCGACCAACTTGCCGGACAACTTTCCCCGATCTGGGCCGAAAAGCTCGGGTTGAAAGCGGGCATTCCTATCCCTGTCGGGGCATTCGATGCCCATTGGGACGCCATTGGAGCTGGTTGCCGCACCGAGGATATGGTGAACGTAGTCGGCACTTCGACCTGCATTATTGGAATTACTCCGTCGGTCAATCTGGTTCCGGGTGTCTGCGGCGTTGTGCAAGGGAGCGTGCATCCGCGACGCACCGGAATTGAAGCAGGGCTTTCCGCAGTGGGAGACATTTTCAACGCTATTGCAACTCGAGCCGGAACCGACGTCGCGACTCTAAGCAAGGGACTGGAGAAGTACAAGCCGGGACAGACCGGTCTTCTGCGCATGACTTGGGACAATGGTGACCGGACCGTGCTCGTGAATCCGAATTTACGCGGAATGACATTGGGTTGGAATCTTCAGAGCACTGCACAAGACGAACTCTTCGCCGCCATCGAAGGCACAGCGTTCCATACGCGAATTATTTTGGATCGCATGGCGGAGCACGGAGTGCACATCAAGCGCGTGATCAACGCGGGCGGCATTCCGCAAAAGAACAACGTACTTAATCAAATTTACGCGAATGTTCTGGGGAGGCCGGTGCTCGTGCCGAGCAAGAGCGTTGTCAGCTTGGGTTCTGCAATATTCGCTTTTCTTGCGGCTGGGACGTTCAAGACCGTGGAAGAAGCGCAGGATAGGATTTGTCCCGACCATGCCGTGTTTACTTCGGAGCTGGCAGCGGAGAAGGTCTACAACTCGCTGTACGCGCTGTATCAAAAGCTCTATTTCGCTTTTGGCCGACCAAAAGATTCGGAGTTCGGCGATATTTTGCCTGCGCTGATCCATATCGCTGAGGGGGCGAACCAGAGTTCTTCTTAAGCCGATGGGCGCTTGAGTCAGCGGCGCCCGTCAGACAGATGGAGAGGTAAATGCACGAACTAGGCAGAATGCCCTGACTGCACTACTTCTATAGGCATTTGTTCTTCGGCGCGTATAATGCGCGTCGGAAAGATCGAGAGACGCAGCACCGAGGAGAAAAACATGTCGAAGCGATCGCGGTTGTCGCGCAGGGAATTTGTCGGCGCGGCCCTCTCGGCAGCCACAGTGAGCTCCATGCCGATTCCGAATCTCCTCGGTTCGTCCTGGGGAGGCAATGCGAGCGCCGCCGATCCTGCGTGGAAAGATGAAGGCGTTCTCTTCGTCGATAGGTCTCCGTACGCCAAGCTACATAACATTCCCGTCCACGCGGTGACGATTACACAAGGATTTTGGGGAGCGCGCCGAGAGACCAACGTCGACAAAAGCATTCCGTCCATGGAGAAACTGCTCGAAGCCAATGGCCGGATGAACAATTTCTTGCGGCTTGTTGGAAAGAGCGATGCTGCGCAGCATGGCCCGGTCTATTCGGACTCCGACGTATACAAGTGGGCGGAGGCGGCCGGTTTCGCGCTGCAGTCAGGCGATCGTCCTGAACTGCGCGCAATCATAGACAAGATCATCAAGGAAGTCGTCGCGGTTCAAGAGCCCAATGGCTATCTGAATACCTACTACGTTGGAGACCACGCGAAAGATCGCATGACGCCCCAAGGCCAGCGTTGGGGGCATGAAATGTACAACCTGGGCCACATGATTCAGGGCGCGATTGCGTATTATCGCGCGACGGGCGATCGCACTTTGTTAGACGCCGGCATTCGCTTCGTCGACGACTTCGTATTGCCCAATTTTGGCCCGGCACCCGATAAGAAACCAATTCTCTCCGGCCATCCAGAAATCGAACTGGCGCTCATCGAGCTCTACCGCACCACCGGCGACAAGCGCTACCTCGATCTTGCGGGCTACATTCTGCACGGCGACGATCGCATCAAGCTGCCGCGGGACGGCTACGTTTATCACTTCTGCGGAATTCCTTTCACATCGCGCACGCATCTCGAAGGCCACGCGGTGCGTGCCATGTACGCCTGTTGCGGCGCCACTGACTATTACCTGGAAACCGGTGACGAAACTTACTGGAAGACGCTCAATGTGCTTTGGGAAGACCTCGTGACATCGCAGATGTACGTGACGGGCGGAGTCGGAGCGCGCAGCGAAGGCGAAGCGTTCGGCGATTCCTATGAGCTCCCGAATTTCACTGCTTACGGCGAGAGTTGTGCGGCGATCGGCAACATGATGTGGAACTGGCGGATGCTGGCGGCCACAGGCCACGCAAAATTTGCCGATGTCATCGAGCGCGCGTTGTACAACGGGATCAATTCGGGCATGTCGCTGGACGGCACCATGTATTGTTACCGCAATCCGTTGGGATTCGATCCTTCCGGCGGCGACCAAATTCGCAACCCGTGGTACGACACGACCTGCTGCCCCCCGAATCTGGAGCGCACGTTCGCTTCCTTGCCGGGCTATTTTTACAGCACAAGCAAGGACGGGCTTTACGTGCATTTGTATGACAATTCGCAGCTGGATTGGCATCTCGACGACGGAACGGGGCTGAGAGTGGTGCAGAAGACGAATTATCCATGGGACGGGACGGTGGAGATTTCCGTTGCGCCGGCGAAGCCTGCGGAGTTCACTTTTTATCTTCGTGTGCCGGGGTGGGCCGACGGTGCGCAGGTCTTGATCAATGGTAAGCCGGTTTCGGGGGCGACTCCCGGCCAGTATCTCGCTTTGCAGCGCCGCTGGTCATCCGGCGACGTTATCAACGTGAAGTTCGGCATGACGCCCCAAGTGATCGAAGCAAACCCTAGGGTCGTGGACGATTACGGCCGTGTTGCCGTGCAACGTGGCCCGCTTGTCTACTGTCTCGAACAACTGGACCAACCGGATGGAGTCGCGATATTTGATGTTTCTCTGGATGTACGCCAGGAGGCTTCATCGAAGTTTCGCGAAGAGTTCCACAGTGACATGCTAGGGGGAATCGTGGTGCTGAAACATATGGGAGCAGTCAGCGTGAAGCCCAATTCGCATGGCTCGCTCTATCGTTCGTACACAACCGAAGCGCCTGAGGCGCGGCAAGTGGAACTGAGGTTTGTCCCGTACTACGCTTGGGCGAACCGTGTGCCAACGCCGATGCAGGTTTGGACGCCGGTTTTGAATGCGTAGGAAGCTGGCACGCGACAGGGCGATCCGAAGTCGCCGCCCCGCTGCCAACCGTTGGCCTTGCTGGTTGTTAGGTGAGCTGAATATTCAGGGCAACCACCGAGGCGGGCTGAAACTCAACCACAAGGGCCCCCTGGCTTACGCTCAGCGGCTTAGTTTGGGGAATAACGGCGTCTCGATGATCGAACGTATTGTGCGCGTGGATGTCAGCGTTACTCAAAAACGTCATGCTTGCTTCCTTGATCGTGGCACCACGTAGAGCAATCTCCGCCAATCGTGGTTCGCTGGTGCTCGGATTAACCGCGGTGATCGTGAGGTTTTTGTCGCGCAATGACGCGGAGCCGCGCAATCCCCAGAAGGTCGCCGGACTGCCATCGCGATCATAGTGTAAACTCGGCGATGAGAAGACGGTGCGCAAAGACTGCCCTCCCTGATGGCTCGCATACAATTCGAACACGTGCCCGACAGGCGTAATCACGAATCTATCTTGATGAGCGAGGTACAGGCTGTTCAGGCAATTGATGAGCTGTGCGCAATTCGCCATCGCAACCTTTTCAGGATTCCTATTGAAGATGTCCAGCGTCATCCCGCTGAACACCGCATCTCGCAACGTGGGCATTTGTTCAAGCTGGTCACCAGGAGTGGCCTCGCTCCCGGGCCGGTACCACGGCCCCCACTCATCTACGACAAGCTTCACCCTGTGCTGGGGATCAAATTCGCTCAGAACTTGCCAGTGGCCGTTGACCAGGCCTTCCATGCGCTCGCCTTCGCGGAGCAGTTCATACCAATCCACGGGCTCAAACTTTACGGCATCGCCCTTTCCGGCCACCCATTCCTGTGTCTTTCCGCGGCTTAGGTTCCAGGCGTAGTGATGCAGAGCTATTCCATAAACCCGATGTAATTCCCCCTGACCTTTGCGCAACAACTCCTCCAGAAACTCCCTCGTCCAGCTCCATTCGTCCGTGTTCGGCCCCGACGCGATCAAGTTCAAGTTGTCGCCGTACGTTGGAAGCCACGTGGAATATCGGCGGAATTCCACTGCGTGTTCCTGAGGGGTGAACTCGCCACCGCAACCCCACGATTCGTTTCCTACGCCCCAATACTTCACGCGAAACGGCTCAGGATAACCCGCGGCGGCGCGCGCATCGGCGAGGGTAGTGCTTCCCTCTGGAGAATTGCAGTATTCCACCCACTGCTGAAAAGCTGATGCAGGCAGGCTCCTCACATTTGCTGCTAGATACGGGTCCGCGCCGATGAGTTTGCAGAAGTGCGCAAATTCATTTGTACCGACCGCGTTGGGATCGTAACGATGGCTGGCTGGAGCTTTCTCCGATTCGCCCATAGCCCAGAAGTTCGTGCGTCGCGGCCGTTTGTCAGCGGGACCAATGCCGTCGCGCCAATCGTAACTGTCCGCAAAACATCCGCCAGGAAAGCGAATCACCGAGGCCTTGATCTTGCGCATGTGTTCGATCAGGCTCTTCCGAAGGCCACTGATGTTCGGTACAGGTGATTTTTCTCCGACCCAAATACCGTCGTACAAAACGCCGCTGAGGTTTTCGACAAAATGGCCATAGATGTTAGGAGAAATTGTGCCTAGCGGCTCGTCGAATAGAACTTCAATGTGAGAGTCCGCGGCGCGAGAGCTGGCCGCTGAAGCCCAGCCGATCTTTGGCGCCAAGAAGAGCGAAGCCGCTCCGGTTGCTCCCTGCTGCAAAAAATCACGCCGATTCATCATCTCGCTCTCCTCCGTGGCCGCGGCTAATCCCAGTGGCTCACATCGTGCGCTCGGAAACACTGCCAGACTTTCACAAGTCGAACGCACAATACGGCTTTCTGCTCGCTCTCTGCAAGGGTTTCGGGAAGGAAGACTCGGCTAGGGCTGTTGAGTGCTGAGTGCCCAAGGGAGCGAAAAGCTACTACTCCTACATCGCTGTTTGAGTCAGCAAGCACCGCGGACTCGCGGGGGCCTGGAGACGGTATGCGTCAGAAGCGGTAATTGAGTTCGCTGTAGCCAAGCGCGCCATTGGAATTCGTGGGATAGATTTTCTTGATGACTGCGCCGCCTACTGCGTATCCGAAGTACAGGCCGAACGAAACGCCGTGCTTCCACTTGTAGTCTCCACTGATGTCATACAGAGTCGCAAGAGACGATCCGCCGTTCGAAGTCCTTCCGTTGAAACCGAATGTCCAAGGCTGGAACGCGCCACCGCCCGTGTACCATAAGTCATTTTTATTGCTCAGCCAGAGTCCGTGCATGTCGCTCCGGATCGTAAGTTTCTTGGTTGGCCGCAGCATCACTTCGCCGAAGAGATCCGTATTGTTCATGGAGTTGAAGAACGGAAAGCGCGCGTAGATACGAGGAGTGGGAAGAATGGCGAAAAAGGTGCCGTGGGTGTTGTCCGCGGGATTCCCATCGCCGCTCGAGTAGTAATAGCCGCCCCGAAACCATGGATGAACGCGCTCCCAAAAGGTCGGCTGCCACCCTCCTTCGATTGCGCCCGCACCTGATCGCTGGGTCAATTCTCCCCAGCTGCCGTTCTGAAGAGCACCCCAGCCGAGTAGATCAAATGTGCCTGCGGAGGTCGGCGCGGCGAGAATGAAGTGTCCGCCGTACGTGCCGATATTGATGCCGCCGAGATCGGTAGCTTTGGCGGCGGCTGGGCGATTGTCTGTCTTCACGAGAGGGCGGTCATCGTTGTAATAAATTCCGAAGATGCGCCACTCGGCGTGAGCACTTCCGATGTCCGCTTGGCGGGTGAGTGCCACATAGGTGACAGGCGTCTTCACCCATCCCCAACCATCGACCTGAAATACCCCTCGCGCGGGTATTGCGCTAAGAGCCGTGAAGGTCCACGAACCGTTCGAGTAAAGGTACTGCAGCCCGTCAAAACTTCGCATGACATCGGAAAAACCGAAGTTTCCGAGTAAACGCTGACCGATGCGGTCCGCCTTCAGCGATGCTAACGTGGGATCCTTGGGCGTTACCTCGCTGCCGTCGGTGAACTCCATGCGCCCCATTCGCAAGCTGGAGTGCTCTCCCTTTACGCGGAAAAACGCCTGCTTCGGGAAGATAAATGCGGTGTTCTGGGTGTTGTCATTCGCGGCGTAATAGGACCCGCCCAACCCGTATTGGCCCAAAGGAGCTGGATGAATGGCGTGGTCTGGGATGCCAAGCAGAATGGGCGCCTCAAACTCCATATTCCAATCGAAGTGCTCGTGCTTTTGCGAAAAACCGAAACGCACGACAGTTCCGGAATAACTATAGAGGTTGTTGCCGCTGGGCGGCTCAAACCAATTCCAGACTTCGTATCTTTCGCGGATGCTGCCGGAAAAGGTCACGCCCCCGAGTTGGATGGGCTGCGTGTTAGGTTCTTGCGCTTCGGTTAGGGTCCCGACTAACAGAAGCAACAAACAAACGTATAAGCTTTTCATGGAATCTCCAGTTCGCCGGTATTCCAAGCAGCGCAATGGCGAGCTGCCTAGGGCGCTACCCGCTGCGGGTTCGCTCAAACACAAGCGGGCTGCGGCATTTTCTCGACGTGACGAATCTTAATCGCCTCGTGGGTGTCGTACTCCGAGGCGCTGATGCAAAAGTGCCGTCAGTGTATTTGGAACAGATTCCAGCGCAATAATTGAAAACTACTATGAGAGAAGCGGTTGAGTGGAAGTGCGGGAGAAGCGGTGCCGAAGGAAGGGCAGGAACAAAAAAAGCGGCAACGCAAAGAGCGTCAGGTCCTGCACCGCAAGGTCTGACGTGATCGAAGCAAGTCGCCTCCCGAGCGATGAGAGCTCAGAAGCGGCAGGCGGGGTTACTTAAGTTTTGCCAGAATCTTCTTTTGGTTCTGCACGATCGTGTTCAAGGTGGCCTGATTCTTCAAAATGGACGCCTGATTTTTCTTGATCGTTTCCTGATTTGCCTTGATGGCGTTCTGGTTTGCGAGGATCGATTTCTGGTTCTGCAAAATACGCTTCTGGTTTGCAATTACATCATTCTCAGACATTTTCGTGTTCCCTCAGTTCGGAAATGGCGTTCGTGCGACAGGATTTACGTGCGGTTTGCCAAGAGCCTCGGCATTTTCATCTTTCAGGATGATAGCGTCAATAGTGTTTTCGTAGGACATAAAGAGTGAGATCCGCTATTCGCGGACCGGCAGGCTGGGCGCTAATATGAATATACTATTGATGGTCCAACGGCCGCGTGGGAGTATCGCTCGCCGAGGAAGGCGTGGTCTTTCAAGTTTTGCATCTTATGAGAGTTCTTGGAGGGTAGCGGCATGGCGGTATCCACACCTGCGATTAGCAGCGCGCGCATCCCGGCAGCCACGGGTTCCAGCCTTTATGACAAGCTGAACTCGACGTGGCATGAGCGTGCTCTGCAAGTGTTCATGGCCATCGTTCTCGCCCACTGGGCTGAACACCTGTTTCAAGCCTATCAGATATATGTAATGGGATGGCCTCGGCCCCAGGCCAACGGCCTTTTAGGCCTCTGGTATCCCTGGCTGATTAAGTCCGAAGTGCTCCATTATGCCTATGCGCTCGTGATGCTGATTGGAATTTGGGTCCTGCGCAAAGGCTTTACGGGGACGGGCCGCAAGTGGTGGACCGTGGCTCTGGTCATTCAATTCTGGCACCACATCGAGCACCTCCTGCTTATTACCCAAGCGACCATGCATCACAATTTCTGGGGCAAACCCGTTCCGGTGAGCGTGCTCCAATTGGTCATACCGCGCGTGGAGCTCCATCTCTTTTACAACACGATCGTTTTTATCCCCATGGTCATCGGCATGTACTACCACATGTTTCCGCGCAAGGGTGAGGAAGGCTTGTCCGTTTGCACTTGCGAGTGGAACAAGGACGAAAAAAGTGCACAAGCCTGTGCAGCCTAGCGGTTGTTTTCCGTATTGCGGCGGCGAGACCTTCAACCGCGAAGTAGAAATCCTAGATACTCAGGCGACTTGAGCTCGTTGGCCACTCCATCCTCCAATCCGGCATTCTTGTCCGTTGAGGCGCCGCGCTTCGATTTGCTTCGTGTTCCCCTTCTTGGCGGCTTTCTGCGTTGGCGGCATTCGCGAACCATTCTGCAGATTCCCCTGTTCCTTGTCGCCGTCGTGATGATTCTCCACGGAATACTTGGTCCCCCGCTGGCGCCAAGAAACCTCGCGGCTGTACTCACATGGATACACTTCCGCGGGGCTCTTGTTTTGGTGCTGCTTTGTGCTGGCAACTTTTTTTGTCTGGCGTGTCCGTTCATGCTCGTGCGCAACGCCGCGCGACGCCTGTTTCGCCCAAGATTCAACTGGCCGAGAATGTTGCGGAACAAGTGGATTTCGGTCATTCTCTTCGTCGCTATCTTGTTCACCTACGAACTTTTCAGCTTGTGGTCCTCGCCCTGGTGGACGGCTTCACTGGCTATCGCTTACTTTGTCGCCGTGTTGTTGATCGACGGGCCTTTCAAGCATGCGTCCTTTTGCAAGTTCGTTTGTCCGATTGGCCAGTTTAATTTCATTGCGTCGACTCTCTCGCCGCTGGAAGTTCAGGTTCGCGACCAAGCTGTTTGCACTCAGTGCGCGACCAAAGATTGCATCCGCGGACGCCGCGCGATTGTTGGTAATCAGACTTCCGCGGGAACGAGAGTCGGCCTGCCTTCGGCTGGGAATACGTCTGGCCTCGTGATTCTGCAGCGTGGATGCGAGCTTGCCCTCTTCCAGCCACGCAAAGTGGGCAATGTGGATTGCACTTTTTGCCTCGATTGCGTGCACGCCTGCCCGCATGACAATGTTGGCGTGACCAGCCGGCTGCCGGCTGCGGAACTGACGATCGACCCCATCCGTTCGGGCATCGGGTATTTCTCGCGCCGTAAGGATATCGCCGCACTCGCTGTGGTATTCAGCTTTGGCGCACTCCTCAACGCGTTCGGGATGGTCAGCCCGGTTTATGCGCTTGAGGCTTGGATGGGGAAGCTGCTTTCCGTCAGGAATGAAGCGCCCATGTTGGGCATCATTTTCTTGGTCTTTCTGGTCGTAGAGCCTGCGATCTTGCTCGGCGCAGCTTCTTGGCTGACGCGCGCGCTGGGAGGGAGCAAATTGACGCTCATTCCGCTGGCCGTGCGGTACAGCTACGCGCTCGTTCCTCTGGGATTTGGAATGTGGCTGGCCCACTACGGCTTCCATTTCTTCACTGGAATTCTCACTATCGTGCCGGTCACCCAAGCGGCCCTTGCCAATCTCGGTGCGCATTTTTTGGGCACGCCGCTTTGGACATGGACTGGTTTGCCAACACGCTTTGTTCAGCCGATTGAATTGGGATTCTTATTGCTGGGATTTGCGGGCTCGCTTATCGTCGTGCATAACCTGGCGGAAGAGGATTGCGCCGCCCAGCCGATGCGGGCTTTTGTTCCTTGGGCTGGGGTTTGCTTGCTGGTTGGATTGGCTTCAGTCTGGCTAATGTTTCAGCCCATGGAGATGCGCGCAATGCTGATGGGCGGCTGATGGTGCGAATAGAGTCTAGGATGAGGAGAAGAGGAAATTATAGAGTGTCGCGTGTGTTGCTCGTATGTGCTCAGACAAGCTTGCTAGCGATGCTCTTTGCCCCGCGCTCGGAAGCACACAACGGTCCGCCTTTTCCGATCATCACTGACCAGCGTGTGGGGCCCTGCATTATTTCGCTTTGGACGCATCCGGACGTTGGCACTGGTTTGTTTTTCGTAATGATAGATCCTTTGCCTGGTGGAACCATTCCTAAAGACCTGAAAGTTCAGGTCGGCGTACAACCTATAAGCGGCAGGCTGGCCGAGGTCGTTTATCCGGCATGGTTGGAGAATTTGCGTGAGCAGGTTGAATACAAGACAGAAGTGCAGTTTGATCAACAGGAGTTCTGGAGAGTACGACTTATTCTTTCCAGTTCGGCGGGTGGCGGCGAAGCCGTTTCGAAAGTTGAGGCGACACCTCCCGGTTTTGGACGATGGGACTTGTTACTGTATCTTCTGCCATTTTTAGGAGTTGGCTTTTTGTGGGTTACGGCCATCACGAAGCGCCGACGTCTGCGAAAAGTTCGAGCGCAGCAGGCTTCGTGAGATTTTGCTGTTGCGCTTTCTGCGTGAAAGACTTAGGAACAAATCGATGTGGCATTTCTTTTCAGGAAGCGACGAAGAGGGTTAATGTTACGGACCAGAGCCAAACTTGTTGCTGTGGTGGTCCGCGGAGCGTTTGCATGTCACTGCATTTCACCGCCTTTGTGCATGCGGCGCGTCACCCTCCTGTTTTTTTGCGGCGCGTTGAGCTTGGGCATGTGTGCATGTAACTCTGGCACGAAGCTCCCTCGGAAATCTTCGAAGGAATACGCGGAGGCAGTCTCCTCGTTTTATATAGGACTCGCTGCCTTGCAAGTAGGTGACGATGTCCACGCCGAGAGTAAGCTTTCTGAACTGACCACTCTTGTGCCAGGGGAGCCCGCCGGTTGGGCGAACTGGGGTGTTCTGGCGCTTCGCCAGCGGAAATTGGATGTCGCCGCGCAACGGATCGAGCGGGCTCGCAGTCTTGCCCCCGATAACGATCAAATCTATCAGCTGCTCGCACTTTTGGAGAGCAATCGTGGAAATTCAGCAAACGCTATTGCTGATTGGCGCAAAGCCATTGAAATCAATCCAAGCAACTATCGCGCCACCTACCAACTCGCGGAAGAGGTGGAACGCCAGGGCGACGCCAACAGCGACGCAGAGTATCAACGCTTGATTCAAAAGATTCTAATGGCTCAGCCTGACAATCTGGCCGCACAACTCGAACTCGCTCGGGTTGCAGCCAAGACCGGAGACACCGCGACGCTGAAATCAATGCTGGCGCAGATCACGGCGCGTTCTACGAATTGGCCTCCCGAAGTGAAAGCGCAACTATCCGCCGTCCAGGCGGCAGCCGATGGCCCTAATCCTCGCACGGCTGCGACACGAACGACCTTTCTGCACAACACTCTCATGCGCGTTCCGGAATTTCGCGAGAGCCTCGCGGTGTTAAAGGCGCCACCGGGTGAGGAAGCGGAACCGTTCACTCATTTCTTGCGACTGGAAACGCCGGACTTCACTCCCGCGCCTGCGGACACTTCGCTTGCGTTTGACCTAAAGCCGGTTTCGAATGGCGATGACGCTACTTGGACATGGATCGGAGCGGTTGCGCTTGGGAGTGCAGGGGCTCCGGTGATAGCTCGGGCGAACGGTCACGAAGTGCGCTTGTCCACCGGAGCGAAATTCCCGTTTCCTGGCGGTTCGTCTGGCGCAGCACCGCTTCCTGAAGGCATCTTGCAGATTGATTTTAACTATGATTTTAAAACGGACCTGGTACTTGCTGGTGCAGGCGGCGTGCGTCTCATGCGGCAAGATGCTCCCGAAAAATTCACCGACGTCACTGCAAACACCAAGCTGCCCAAGAGTATTACTAATGCCTCCTATACCGGAGCTTGGGCCGTAGACATTGAGGCCGACGGCGACCTGGACATTGTTCTTGGAAAGAAAGATGGTGTTCCGCAAGTCCTCCGAAACAACGGCGACGACACCTTCACCGTGATTCAACCATTCCCAGGTATATCGGGAGTACGGGCATTCGCTTGGGCAGATTTCGATTCAGATGGCAACGCCGACGCAGCCATTGTGGATGGCGCTGGCCGGCTTCATATTTTTCACAACGAGCGTCAAGGTCAATTTCGCGAAGTTGCGCTTCCGGCGAATTTGCCGACGGTTAAAGCGCTTGGCGTGGCTGATACCGACAATGACGGTGTTCTCGATCTGCTTGCCGTTGTGTCGAGTGGGGATATCGTTAGCGTGTCCTTCCATGAGACGAGCGGGTGGAACGTTACGCCACTGGTGCGCATTCCGAATGCTGCAACCAATTTGGCTGGCGAGGTTAGATTGGAAGTCGCCGACCTCGACAACAACGGTGCGCTTGATCTGATTCTGAGTCCCGTTACCTCGACTACCGGACAACCCGCAATGGCACCGCTGATTTGGCTTAGGGATGCTGCATCGAAATTCACGCTTCTGAAGCAAGCGGCTGGGCCCAGTACAATTCTTGATATTGCGGACGTGAGCGGCAACGGACGGCTAGACTTGCTCGGTTTCGATTCGAATGGCAAGCCAGTGCAAGGCGTAAATCATGGTTCGAAGAACTATCACTGGCAAGTGGTTCGTCCCCATGCGAAGCAGGCCGTCGGCGATCAGCGCATTAATCCTTTTGGTGTCGGCGGAGAGATCGAGATTCGATCAGGCCTGCTGGTTCAGAAACAGCCCATCAACGGGCCGCAGCTTCACTTTGGTCTTGGCAACCAGACGAGCGCGGAAGTGGTGCG
>Ga0207136_1012_pt1 | contig 46059 bp, 43 predicted proteins | sample Alteio_BWMinHeat_8_FD_153552 | JGI IMG/M metagenome (GOLD analysis project Ga0207136, IMG submission 153552) | Enriched cells from forest soil in Barre Woods Harvard Forest LTER site, Petersham, Massachusetts, United States -... | ecosystem: Environmental > Terrestrial > Soil > Temperate forest >...
TCCCTCGTGTTTGCGGGCGAGATCGAGGGCAGCCGCGGCGTCGGGAGCTTCGAGTACGCGGTACTGGTTGCTCTCGAGACAAGTGCGAGTCAAAATGCGCAGGGCTTCTTCATCCTCGACCACAAGAACGGTTTCTGTGCCGCGGGGAGCGGGCTCAAGAGCCGGTAGAGGTGCGGGAAGCTTGGCGGTCTCGCTCAGCCGTGGCAGGTAGAGAGTGAAGGTCGTTCCTTTTCCCACTTCGCTGTAAACGATGATGTACCCGGTATTGCTTGGCGATTCCGTAGACCGTGGACAAGCCCAGTCCCGTGCCTTTGCCCTGAGCCTTGGTCGTGAAGAACGGTTCGAAAATGTGGCGTTGAGTGTTTTTGTCCATGCCACAACCGGTATCGCTGACACTGAGCATGACGTAGGAGCCGGGGGTGACGAACGCATTCTGACGGGCGTAGGTTTCGTCCAATTCGACATTGGCCGTCTCAATGCATAGCTTGCCGCCATGAGGCATAGCATCGCGGGAGTTGACAGCCAGATTCATCAGCACCTGCTCAACCTGACCGGGATCCATCTTTACTTGTCCCAAGCCGGAACTGCGCTTGAACGTAATTTCGATATGCTCCCCGAGCAAACGGCGAAGCATCTTCTCTAACTCGGCGGTTGCAGCGTTAAGGTCGAGAACGACTGGCTGAATGACTTGCTTTCGGCTGAAGGCCAGAAGTTGACGAGTGAGGGCGGCGGCGCGCCGGCCCGCCTTGGCAATTTCTACGGCGTACTTATGGGGCCGATTTCCGGGAGGAAGGTCCATTTGAAACAGATCGCTGTATCCGGTGATTACACAGAGTTCGTTGTTGAAATCGTGGGCTACTCCCCCTGCCAACTGGCCAACTGCTTCCATTTTTTGCGCCTGGCGGAGCTGATCCTCTAACAGTTTGCGTTGGGTAATATCTTCGTTCATACCCTCGTATCCCACAATCACACCATCGTTGGTGACAGCGCGCACGTTCGCGGAGAGCCACATCTTGCTGCCGTCTTTGCGGTAGGCCTGACATTCGAAGTTTATTGCCACTCTATTCTCTTTGGCCAGGCTTTTGAGTTCCTCGCGTGAGTGGGGATCGACGTATATCTGACGGGAGATGTCGGTGATGGTTGTGAGTAGTTCCTGGGGCGAATCATAGCCCAGCATTTTCGCCAGCGCCGGGTTGACGGTTGTGTACCGTCCTTCGGGCGTGCTCTGGAACATGCCGACGACAGCTTCTTCGAAGATGAGTCGGTATTTTCTTTCCGCCTGTTTAAGGGCCCTTTCCGCGTCCTTCTGTCTAGTGATATCGCGCACGACCACAAGTTGGGCTTCACGCCCGGCGAATACGATGTTATGGGAGACGCTCTCAACATCAATCGAACGGCCGTCTTTGAGGAGATGTTGCCAATCACCGGAATGCTGAATTCCCGCACTCACCCTAGCGATCTCTTCAAGCAGACGGGGTACGTCTTCTTGGGGACGAATATCTGCGAGCCGCATACGTAGGAACTCATCTCGGGAATATCCGTAGTGTTCCACGGCAGCGGCATTAACTTCGAGGAAAAAGAGGGTTTTGAGATCGAATACCCACATGGATTGCGGGTTATTCATGAAGAGGATACGGAAGCCTAAATCGCTTTCGCTCGGGAGAGGACTCGGCAGGACTGTTTTCGAATGCGACATCAGACCGCTCACTGAGCAAAGGGCGCTAGAAAAGCTTACTACCGACGAGGAGTAGAGCGCCGCTTCAGTCGTGGAAGTCCTGAAGCTCAAGGATGCGCTTGGCTCGGCGGTTGTATTCATCTCGCTCGGCATCCGACAGGCCGCCAAATACCTCGGCTTCTCTCGCTCTGTTTTGCTCCTTCAGGAGCCGCGCTAGTTCAGCGACAGGATTTTTCATGATGTTCAACGCTCACCCCTAGCTATTGTTTATCTCTTCCGCGATCAATCGACGGTCGCGGTGTGGCTGGTCACGCGGCTGACCAGAACTGAGTTCACACTTTTCCTTAGGTGCGGCTCCGCAGGTCGGGCAGCGGACAGCAAGGACCTGTTTCGGATTGACTGGCTTCCTCATTAGGAAATGATGACCCAAGACTCGGCGGCTGAGATGGTCAACTTTGAACACTTTCGGTGACTGTTCGACATCGAACAGAGGTCAAATCTGTTGGGTATGGTAGAGTGGCGGCATCCAGAGAAAATAGGGAGGCGCGTTTTGAAGGATCAAGAACGCTGGATGGAACTCGCCGAGCTTGCCTCCAAAGAACAAGACCCTGAGAAACTGATGGCTCTCATCGCGGAGATCAATCAATTTCTAGCTGAAAAACAGGAAAGCCTCAACAAGAAGCTACCTCGTCCGTCCGACTAAGCTACTTGTCGGCTCGCGAGTTCGAGCCTCGCGGCTCGCGCTACCAGCGCGTCGGGTGATCGTTGCAAAGAGCCGCTCCAGCTCCTCATCCGGTCGCGAAGGCGTAGAGGAACTTTGTGGGCACCGGCTTCGTGGCCTGTTCGTCCGGGCCCGACAATACGCATCTCTACATCCCGAAATCGCTCCAAGGACAGATGGACACCACGTCCATGCAAACGATGCGGTTTTTGATCCCGTCAGAAATTTGCGGTCGCGTACGCAATCATGCGGTCGTAGTCCTCACCGCCCGGGCCAGTATCGTGGATCGGCGCGGAAGCTGGGAGCAATTGCACCGTATGGCGAACGCGGACGATGAGCAAGCAATCCCGTTGTTGGAAGCGTTGCAAGGCTTCAACTTGGACTGACTAGCACTCGGCGAGAAAGCAAGTTGACGGGAGGCATCATGGTGGAAACCCGTCGAAGGGAAGAAGCATCTTAGTCCGTTTTGCCTGGAGGGGAAATGCGACATCTGATTGCGAATCCAGCATTCGCTAAGAATGCCCAACTGGTTTTGATCGTAGCCTACGCCCTGCTAGCGGTGTTGTTCGCTCTTCACAAGAAAACTTGGCCAGTCTCCCTTTATTACGTCGGATGCTTCGTTAAGGATACGGGAGTTTTCGCATTGGCCTTTTTGATGAGATGGTTTACTTAACTACAAACCTGTGGAAATCAAACTGACCCACTACCCAATTTTCTGCAGGTTGACACCTCAATGTCGCAGACGGATAATGATCGCCTTGTTTGTGGGGAACTCCAATGAAACGCTCCCGATCCGCCAACCTTCCCGATTCACTCCATCATCGTCTCAACACCTACGCTCTCGCGGCAAGCACAGCGGGAGTGAGCTGGCTTGCCTTGTCGCAGCCTGCCGGGGCGGAGATCGTTTACACCCCGACCCACCTGAACATTTCGCAGAACAGCACTATTCCATTGGACCTTAACCACGACGGGATCAACGACTTCTCGTTTAGCAACTTCTACGCAGGCTGGACGAACAGCGGGGTAGGAGCCTTGCTCTTGAAGGGCGCTCAAGGGAACGGGTTCTGGGCGAGCACTAACTCCGCAGCTGCTCTGCCGGCGGGAGTTTCAATCGGACCGAAGGGACCATTCCGTGGCTATGGAGCCATGGCCAATATGTTTCAAACGTTCGGAAGCTTCCAGAGTTGGGGCCCATGGGTGAATGTAAAGCATCGTTATCTCGGCCTCAAATTTTCTATCAAGGGAAAAATCCACTATGGTTGGGCCCGCCTGAACGTAACGAATGGGCACGGCGGATTCTCCGGTACGATCACCGGCTACGCTTACGAAACAGTCCCGAACAAGCCCGTCATCACGGGCAAGACAAAGGGCTCGGATGAGATCGAGAGCAGTCACGATCTTCCGAATCCGGCGTCCGCGACGCTGCCAACTCCGAAGCCTAGCTCGCTGGGCTTCTTGGCGCTAGGGTCGCCTGGGTTTTCTATTTGGCGTCGCGACGAATCGGTAGCCGCGACGGAGTACGCGACCTCTGTAAGGAGGACTTCATGAAGCGCTCTCCCATTTCATCGATGCTACTCGGTGTCGCCATGTTGCTAGTCGCGCTGGGCACCCTCGCGGCTCAGGATCGTGAGAGCGCCATCAGAATCAACGGCGGAAGCATGACCGTTGCTGTTCACGCGAATCCTCAGAAGATCAAGCAATCCCCCGCCGACCCCGCGTCACTCGTTCCCATCTACAGCGATCTGGGCACGGGCACGAATGTTTACCTTTCTAACATCGGCTGGTCGGTGACCGGTCCCCAGGTTTCAGGAGGAAAAGTCGATTCAGCGACCCCGTTCACCCCCAAGCGTAACCTCAACCTTGTTCTCATCAAAGCGGCGATCCTGACGGCGTCAGGCACAAATGGGGTCAGGTTGAGTCTCAATCGCGATAACAACGGTGCGCCTGGAACCGCGATCAAGATTTGGAACCTGGTAAATCTACCTCCGTTCCCAGGCTGCTGCAAACTCGATCTGGCCCGACTCAAAACAGCTGTAAAGGTGAATAAGGGAGTCCAGTATTGGTTGGTTGCGACCACCAGCAAAACCATGCAAGACTCGTCTGACGTGTGGAACATGAACAGCCGAAGTATTTTCGGCACAGTAGGACAACGTTTTAATAATGGGTCGTGGCAAGTGACAAAAAATAGTGCGCTACTACCCGCCTTCAGCGTTTTAGGAACGCCTGCCGACTGATGTTTGTGTCATTCCGACCACCATAAAGATTTCCTACAAGGTCAAAGATCAGCCCCCAGAGGAGATCGCTCCATCGTTGCCGCTCGTGAAGCTGTAAAGCACACTTTCGGTCCAGCTCCCGTCCGCATTCGGCTTCAATTTGAAGACAGTACCGCAGCCGCCGTTACAGCTTGGGGAACCGCCGCCTAGCGCCGTCGTGCCATAGAGATTTCCTGCGCTGTCTAAGATCAGGCCGGCTTTGGGATCTTCACCGTCCGAGCCACCCGTGAACGTATGCAAATTCTTGTACTTGGTGGCTGCCCAGGCACTGGGTGCGAGTACCAGAACCGCTGGGCGGTGACAAGGAGAGGTGCGCCCAGCATCTCCAAACTCCTATTCCGTTTCATAACTTCTCCTCTTGGTCGGACTAGCCACAAGGCCTTCAGAGCTCAGGAGTGTCTTATTGAGCGTCAGCATTCTACATCCAAATCGTCGGCATGCGCCGCTAAGTGACGCAACCAGGCCATAGCGCGTTTTGACCGCAGGTGAATGAGTGAAATGTTGATTGTGCTAGCGCGAGCGGGACGTCTTCCACTCTAACGGCGGCAACTCTGAGTCCGCGACATGCCTCAGGTATCTTCTGGCGCACTCTGTTGTCTTGTCCTTGCCATGCTCGATGTCTTCAACGGCTTCCGACGGGGCAATCCAGCTTTTGGTGTTGACGTTGTAGACAGACGCCTGCGTACCCTGAGCATTCTTCTCGGAGAAGAGCCGCAGGTGTTCTTTGCCGACTAGAACTTCAGCCCACACGCCCTCGGTTAACATTGGAGGAAAGGAAACACGGCAACTATTTTACGCCACGAAAGTTTTGCCGGAAATGGTGCAGCAAGTATGCCCCCAAAGCGTAAAAGGCGGACACGTCATTCGTGGACACGCGGGTTCTCAAGCGACGAAATCAGGCCTTTCCGCTCATGGAGGGGATTTGAGTGCTATCGAGAATGTTACGCCAGTTAAGAGTTCATTCCCGAAAAGAGCTTTAGTTTGAAGCCCTCACTAATCAGCGCCACGTCGCAGCAAACGAGAAGACCGTAGAATCCCTTTGGAGCGAGCCGTCTCGTGAGCCAATCGAGGTTGCCATCGGTTCGAGCGATATAGCCGTCTGCACTCGTGGCGATATTCACTATGATTTTTCGCTTTTGCACCGCACCATGTTCGCACAAAAACCGAAGCGGCAAAGGCTAAAGTGTCGTAATCAGGCGATTGCACTCAAAACCCCCGGTCGCAGGGGTCAATGAGTGAAATGGCGATGTTTACGCCAGCTTGCCCCATTCCTGGAGATGTGCCATTCTCACTGCTCAATCTTCGTCCCCAACCCCGAATACAAATAGTTGTCCCCATACGCCTTCTTCAATCGCGCAAATGCCGGCTCACCTGTGCAATGTCCCGGCGCAATCCTCTGCACCTTCCACTTCGCCTTTAAATTCTCCACGAGCACGTCAATCTCTTCCACCGGCGTCGTGACCAGGTGCAATCCCCCAAACACAATCTCCGTCCTCGGATCCACCGCGCTTGCCGCCTCCAAAATCGCTTCGATCCCCGCGTGCGAGCACCCGTCCACCAGCAGCAATCCATTCGGTCTTTTGATCGCCAGCGTCAGTTCCGGCAGTTCCATCGTCCCTTTCTTCTGCGAAACTGTCCGCAAAAGAAAAATTCCCGGCGATACTTCCGTGAATTGATTCACCAACACAAAATTCCCCGTGTCATACAGTTTGCCCCATGCGAAGTGTTCCGGCTGCGTTCCCCCGAAATACCGCATCTTCGCCGGTAAGCTCTCATCCGCCCGCAAAAGCGTCTTCGGAAACGCCGCTCCCCCAAATCCATTCCCGTCATCCGCGGGCACATACACAGTAACGTTCGGATTTACCTTCAGCACATATCTCAGCCCTGTTGTGTGGTCTGCGCGCCGATGGGAGATCACCACAAAATCCAGTTTCGTCAGGTCTACGCCCAGCGCCTTCACGTTGTGTTCAAAAATTGCGGCATCATTCCCCGTGTCGAACAAAATTCGCTTTCCGTTGTGCTCCACAAAAGCGGAAAATCCCCAATCCTTCGTCAGTTCCTTCGATTCTCCGAACGCATCGTAGAGGATCGTCACTTTATCCTGTGCCCGGCAGGGAACTGCCGCCACACACACAAGCAAAAACGCCAGAATCCGCAAAATGTGAACTCGCAAAGAACACCTCCAAGCGGAATTTCAGAGTGAGTATAACAAGCTGGATCCCGGTAGCTGTTGCTAACAGGCCATTACACGTTTTGAGGGGTTTTGAGTGTAACGGCGATTTTTCGCCAATTGGACAAGGGCGTCTTCATTCGTTCTTTGTGTGTTGTGAGCCCCTCCCTCGACGGCATTTTCGTTGCGACGCACCACACCCGCTGGTACGATCTGTCAGTCTCGAACACGGCAAACCCCATATTCGCAATCGAGGAACCCAATGGCAGGCACCCAGCTACGCCCGTGTTGCCCGTTATCTTTTCTTTCCAACCTGTACGATAGGCGGAAAAGTATTTCTACCTTTGCATGTCGCTGCTGATCGCAGCAGTCGTCGTTTACGTCTCTGGGACATTATGGCGGAACCCGGCATTGAATTTTAAGATGCGGATTGTTAGGTGTGATATTGGCCGCCGTCCGGCGATGGTGGTACTCTTCGAGTCCAGTTCTTTCGACCGCTCATGAGGAGACCATGAAACTACGCAAGATTATTGTGGCGCTGCTGTTTCTTGTTTTTTGCGTTGCCGCAGGTGCCGCGGACCGCAAGTACATCGTGAAACCACGCTCAGAAGATAGAAAAACGCTGCCATTCAGCGAAGGCGTGTTGTTAGGTAATTCGCTCTATATCGCGGGTCATGTTGGGCTCGACTCTAAAACTGACATGCCTCCAACGAGCGCCGAGGAGGAAGCCCGGCTGGTGATGGATGGAATCAAGCAGACCGTTGAGTCTGCCGGGTTGTCTATGGACGACGTGGTCTCGATGCAAATCTTCTGCACTGACCTGAAGCTCTACAACACATTCAACGTGATTTACAGAACCTACTTCCACCGCGACTATCCGGCGAGAGCTTTTCTGGGAACCGCGAACTTGCTGCGCGGCGCAAGATATGAGGCAATGGGAATTGCGGTGAAGCGGTCTCAGTAGCCGTCTATCAACTGTTGAAATCAGACCATTGCACTCAAAACCCCCGGGCTTCGGGGGCTCAATGAGTGAAATGGCGATCATACGCGAGTTATAGGCGGCTCGCTTTGGAGGTTGAAAGAAGCATTGGGGCCGGAAGTTCTCTAGTCCCGGGCTGTGTTGTTTCCCAGAATAGCGAATCTGGAGGGTCTCGGGTTACTAAGGTTACGCCATCGTAGCCTCGAATGCACACTTGCAAGTCTATCCGCAGGAAAATAACGACATGAAACTAGAGATGCTCTCGTTTGTGTCCCGGCTTGACTGCTTGTCTTGCGTGCTTACGATTTGTTCGACCATTCTGGTTGGAAGAAGATGCTGGGAAGGCTGGGTTCTGGCGACGGCGAATAGCCTGATCATTTGCGTCATTGGGTTAAGAACAGCTCAGCTTGCCCTCATTCCGGCGAACCTGTTTTGTATCGTGCTCTATGCTGGTAACCTCCGAACTTGGCGCAAAGCCGGGTCTCCTAACTCCTAATCAGCTTCCGCAGCCAGTCCGGCTTTTTCCCGATTCGGATCAAGAACGCCCAAAGCTCATTAGGCGCTGATTCCTAGCGCATGTATCCGCCCAGGAAATCCTGGTCTACGCCCGCCGTCGTATCCGTGAAACTGATGTACAACCTGTTCCTGCCGGCCCATCCATTGCCGGTGTAGTCCCCGATAAAACCACCTCCGAAGCCATCGTTGAACGGATTTGACGGCGCCGTCGAAAGGTCAACATTCTTGGTGAAGGATGTGCCGCCGTTCGTCGAGAATGCCCCGAACGCTTCGTAGTTGATGTTGGCGGGATCGTTGCGACGATCCATCCAGGTCACGCCCACTACTCCGTCGTCATTGACGTTGATCCACTGGAAGAACTGGTCGTGCTTGTCGCTCGCCGGTGCCACCGGTTTGCGAGTCCAGCTTTTCCCTCCATTGGTTGAAGTAGCCACCATCATTTTCATGTAGGTTCCGGTCCAATTGTAGTAAGCCACGTAGAGGTTGCCCTTGTGCGCTCCTTTGCTGTTGTCAACGGCGATCACGGGGATATCAATAATTTCCTCCATGGTATTCGGGAGGCAACCATAGTAAGCATTGCAGGTGTCGGGTGCCAGGGCCGCTTTGAAGATGGCATGGGGCCTGGTCCAGGTCTTCCCCCCATCCCCGGACCTAGTCAGGTACATCGTTGCAGTCGTGCCGCCGCAATCCCCAGTCGATCCTGTGGTAGGGCAGTGCAGCCAGGTTAGATAGACAGTTCCGTCCGCCCCAATGGCGATGTCGCTGAACTGGTCAATCGATCCAGGGAAGATCCGCAGCGGTCCTACGAATCCCACCTTCCAGGTTTTGCCGCCATCATGGGAGTGGGTAAGGGTGATCTGAGTATCACCGTTAGGATCAAACTGAGTGATCGAGATGTACAACGAATTCTTGAACCTGCTGGTTGGATTGGTATCGACCTCCAGCCAGGGTTTGTCCGTCAGACCGCCGTTCAGGCTTGGCACCGCCACTGCTGGCGGGCTCCAACTTCTACCGTTATTAGTGGACTTCTGGAAGTCAATCGCGGGAGCCCTGTCGTCGATGGCGCTGATGTAGGCGTTGCCCTTAAGGTCGTAGGCAACGCCGGGATCTCCGGAGCCCTTGCCGTTTATCGAACTGAAGCACGTGTGACTCCAGGTAGCGCCGCCGTCGTTGGATGTGTTAAAGCCGACAAGCGTTCCGCAGTTGTAGTCGTTGGAGCCGGTCAGAAGCTGTTTGATGTTCTTGTGATTCACGGCCACCGGAACCTCGTTGACCGGCGCCGAACTTGGAAAGACGTCTACGTTGGGCAAGACGCAGGGAACGGGACTGCAGGTCTCTGCCGGTAGCAGACGCTGGAGAAGAGCGTTGTCCTCCGGCAAGTGAACTCTGCCGTCGCGGATTGCCCGCTCCATAAGGATGCCGCCCGAATAGGGCAGCTTCTCTAAAGGGAACCCGGTTGTCTGGGCGTCCGCAATGGTTGCCAGAAAAAGCGGCAGAGCAATGAGCAAAGGGTGGATGATCGGTGATGCTTTGGTCACAGTACTTCTCCTCGAAAGCTGGATCAGATTTACAAAGATACGCCAAGCTCTTCATCAGTGGCCTTAAATTGCTTGATCATAGGCAAGCAAGGATGAAAGCGCTGTCAAAATCTTGCTAGGGTTTATAGTTGGCGACTTGGACTCTTGCCCAGGCCATCCAAACATGCAAACAGACTTCCTTATTTTGTGGAAAAGCGGCGTCCTGTAACTGTTGTAATCAGGCCAGTACACTCAAAACGCCGGCGAGCGGGGGTCAATGAGTGAAATCGAGATATTGCAACAGTTAGCTGCTAACGCCCGCTGTTGAACTCGAAATTCCAGCCACAACACTCGCAGTAGTATGCGGGAGACGCGTCGATCAGTACATCGGGGGTGTGCGCAGAAGAGTCAATCACAAAACCCGAACCCCACGCACCTTCTCCGGGTACGGTCACCGTGAGGTCATATTCACCCGCTGGCAGATCGCCAAAGTCAAATCTGCCAGAATTGTCGATGACTACGTCTCCCACTCTTTCACCGTGTCGGACGAAGTTGCCTTTATATTCGGTTGAGGGTAGGTCTTTGACTAAATTCAGCGTCGTGCCGACTGGCTTGAATCGCCGACGAAGCCAGCGATATTGAAGGATCCAAAGATTCTTTCCCACAACCTGTCCGCGGAATCGTGCAAGGTGAGGCAGCGTGCGTGTAGGACTGTTGACAGTGACACCTCCGCATTTACCTTCCTGCGATGGCCGCCATAAGAGGAACCAGTGACAAACGAAAAGCGTGACAACAACCACGGGAAGGACGGTGATGACGGAAATAAGACTTTTTCGACCCTGCATCCTTCAATTATCTCCGGTCAGTTGCTGTAATCAGGCCATTACACTTTGACAATTACTGGCTCTCCACAGTTGCGCCGTTTGGAAGGGCGCCGCCGAATTTTTCCCGATGGATCCTCCCCCGTCATGCGGGCCAAGGGATAGGAGACAGAGGACTTCAGAACCGGAAAGGCTGTTGACATCAAACTCCGACAGTCCTTGGTTGAGTATCCTCGCGATTCACCGAAGTTCATTCTTCCGAGAGGGAATGATTCGTGTCGATAACCAACACGCGGGCCAAGTCAGTATCAAGGCGTTCGCTAAGGCGGCGACCACAAGAAACGTCATCGGCCAATCCGAATGAGGACCACCTGGAAAGATAAGCGCCGAGGCAAATACTCCGGGTAATAACAATACCCCGACGTTTTCCAAGCCCGGTATGCTGGCGATCCCCGCAACAATCAATGTCAAGGTAAACGACGCCACCAAGGGCCACAGATACTTTCGCAGGCGCAGCCGCATCTAGGACGCCCTCCTACTTCTGTTGCAATACGGTAACAGAGCCCAGGTCCGTACGAATCGGACATAATCACGTCGATCCTCCCGTCCTTATTGAAGTCCGCTTGCGGGTACATTCGGCTGAAGTGTTTCTCAGTTGACGTAACCAGGCCATTTCACTCAAAACCCGCGCCTGTTGGCGTCAAGGGCCCGTGGTTCGCTCAGACTTTTCGGCCGCGGCACTTCGTAATGGAGTTGAACAACACTGTCCGGGAATTGTTCCAAAGCGAGCAACCGGAGCGGCACTTCGCGATGCCGGGGTCCGATGAGGGGAATGCCTTCCCCAATGAAAACTGGTATGACGGTGACGATGAATTCGTCAATCGCGTGCTCGTCAAGGAAGGCCCCGATTATCTCCCCTCCGCCCATCATCCAGATGTTCTTGCCGGCTTTCTCGCGAAGGCATTCCGCAAACGCCCTAATGGACTCCTTCACAAATTCGACGCCGGTCGGCATGGATGTAGGGGGGGGCTGCCGAGAAAACACATAATGCACGTCGTCTGTGCTGAAGGTCGCCCCCATTTTTACACTCAGATCGAAGGTCTTGCGACCGAGTATCTTGGCGTCGATAGAGCGTGAAAACTGTGATAGACCGTAGAATCCCTTTGGAGCGGGCCGTCTCGTGAGCCAATCGAGATTGCCATCGGTTCGAGCGATATAACCGTCTGCGCTCGTGGCGATATTCACTATGATTTTTCGCTTTTGCACCGCACCATGTTCGCACAAAAACCGAAGCGACAAAGGCTAAAGTGTCGTAATCAGACGACAGCGCGCATTGAGGTTAATGGGTGTAACGGCGATCCTGCGCCACCTAAGTCAATGACATGAGGGCGGGCCGGGCCGGAACCATTCGGGCCGTCTATGCACTCGCTAAACGGTGAGTCTGATAACATGCGTGAAAGAATCAGGCGCAGAAGTTACAACACCACGCCTTGAGAGAGGCCAACTTGATCGCGAATGTCGCTATGTCGGCTATGGCGAATTTTCTGGTTATCGCTGGTCTTCCGTTCCTCCTTTATTTCGTGTACCAAAAGGTTCGGTACAGACGCGGATTCGGTGAGATTGTGCAGCGAGCAGGGCTTCGACTGGGCTCGGGCCGGTACGTTGGGTACAGCTTGGCATTCGCGCTGGCCGGAGCCTTGATTCTTCTTATTTGGCCGCCGCCAGTTGCCCCGTTCGTTCGAGATGGGTCTCCACAACAAGTGTTTCGAGGCCTCGGCCTCGGCCCACCCTCTGTTCTGATGGCGCTCCTCTACGGAGTCGTCCAGACTGGGTTCCCGGAAGAACTCCTATTTCGAGGCCTGATTGCGGGCAGCCTTTCTCGCCGGTTGTCACCCCTGTGGGCAAACCTGGGGCAGGCGCTGATCTTCTTGGCACCCCACCTGCTTGTCCTCCGAATTATGCCGGAGATGTGGGGTCTTCTGCCTATCGTCTTCTTCGGATCCTTCTTTCTAGGTTGGGTGCGGATCAAATCCGGTTCGATAAGCGGTCCCTGGCTGATTCACGCCACCGCAAATGTTGCAATCTGCCTGAGTGTAGCCAGCCGGACAGCCACCTGAACGAGAGCAGGGCCTTTTCCCAACGCATAGTTGACCCGAGCGGCTGACAAACCGGAAAATAAATTCCCAAGCGGAAAAGCCAGGCTGGCGGAAGGAAGAAGTCCGCATGGTTTGCATAATCAGGCCGTTACACTCAAAACCCCTTTCAAGGGTCAATGAGTGCTATGGCGATTTATCGACAATCACTTCCGTGCCAGTGGTTCAAGCGATGGCAAGAGTTGGTTCCACCGACGACACCCTCCGAAACTCCACACGCACCTGAGCCGCAAATCGAAGGCGCCGCGCACGATTTCGTCGGGGGCGTCGGGAGTTAAAGCAATCCCGATGCTTTGCGATGGCACAGCCCGTGCCAGAGTGATTCGGTACGGTGAATGGGTTTCGATTGCCGAGTTCGGCTCCCTAACGTTAATCATTTTCTCAGACTCCAGTCCAATCACCACGGCCCCAAGTTTCCCATCCGGTGGTGGAGGCGGAACTGATGCGGGCACACCCGGTGCCGACACCATCAAGTGGTAGCCGAAATATGAGACTCTTCCCGATGTGAAGTTGACGTAGATTCCGAGACCCTCGGCACGAAAACCCAAGCAGCGCAAGACATCGGAGAGAACCTCGCTTTCAGTTCTCCACAAAACTCGGCCCGGCCTTCCATTTTCTACGAAACCGGAGAAACATTCGTCAGCATCACAGCGAGGTGCGTCGTACGGTCCTGTTTTGGAGGGTCGTAAGGCTGGTATTCGTCGCAGTGTGTCGGCCTGAGAGGTTACCCCAAGCCGCAAAGTGGACAGTGCGGTCACGACAGAAACGATGCGGTTCGCCGCGATAGCAGCCTCAAGGCGCAACGCGACGGCAGCGGTCAAAACGACAGCAAAGAGCCAGAGGTAAATGCGCTTAGCTCTGTGCGAGACCAACTTACTCCAGACCGTACTCACAGCATTTTTCCTTTGCCCGCACTCCATTAGACACCGCTGTGTGCTGACTCTCAGCTTACGACCGTAACTGTCGCTATCAGGCCATTAAACTCAAAACCCCGATTCGCAGGGATCAATGAGTGAAATGGCGATGTTACAACAGCTATACTTCCATGTGATGGGTCGTTTCGCACTGATGATCGTTGTCCTCGTTGCCTTGGTCTCTCCTTCGATAAGCCAGGACCAAGCTTCGAAACGTTCGCCAACAGTGTCTCTCATCCTGCCCTCCGGCATGCCTTCGGAAGATGCACAGATCGACTACTTCATGGATGGGTCATTCGGAGAACACGGAGATTTCGTCAGGACAGAAAAGAACCGCCTAACGTACAACATCTACGCCTCCGTAAATGGGCATCCAGCCAAGGGGATCAAGGTTATAGCCTATCTGCCGGGTTGCGAGATTACGACGCTCGACATCCCTGTGCTCAGCGCAAGATCGGAACGGCACCTTCCGTGTAAGCCGCTGGCATCGATTACGCTGCTCGGGCAAATCCTTCCGGTTTCGATGACCTTGGAGGAACCGACCGAAGTCGAGGTTTCTTATCTGGCGATGTGGGACCACAAGTTCTTCGGCATCTCCGACGGGATGGTTACTACTATTCGCCTGGCGACCGTCGTCCCCGATGACAATGGACGATTCAAGGTCAAACTCCCCGATTTGTACAAGCAGAAGCTGGGAGATGGACTGTTCCAATTTCTTTTACGACACAGCATCACCGGAAATATCATTGCGTCTCTAAGGCCCCTGGAGTCGGGTACCGATTCAAATAGGCTGAGGGTGCGCTCTTGTTATCCGCCGGTAATGCAGTTTGTGGCGCAAAGACAGTAGTTGGGTTGTTCACGCCGTCGGAACGGTCCTTGGCAAAATCAACAACTCGCCAGTCAATGAGCGGTATAGAGATATTTCAACAGTTACCCATCCGTTACCCTGGTCGGGGAAAGGATGAAGCCGCAAGCCGACGAGCCTAATTCCGAGCTGCCGGCGAACCACGAACTGGCCTAAGATCGCTGCGTTGGAACGCCAGGCAGAACGAATTATGAGAATCGGCGTTTACATCTATGGCATCGCAGCAGTCGCTTATGGCATCACGGACCTTGTCTGGGGTGAGTTCGATCCCTCCGATCAGCCCCTGCAGGCCTGGGGCGACCATATTGCCGGTGCCAAGATCTTTGCGTACATTGCCGCCATTTGGCTGGTGGTCGCGGGCGCGGCCCTGCTGTGGCGGCCGAGCAGGCGCTCAGCCGCGGCTTCGCTGACAATCCTTTACGGCATCTTTGTGCTATTTCCTTTGCCCCGCTTCTACTGGGGGCCCCACGTCCACGGACACCGAGCCTATGTGTACTTCGGTGTTCTCGGTGATGTCTGCCAGGAAATCATCCTTTTCGTCGCGGCAGTGATTGTTTGGAAATCACTGTCAGGACGAGATTCACTTTCGCAGCGAGCGGCCCGGCTTCTTCGTTGGACGTTCGGGCTTTGCTCAATCGATTTTGGCCTCGCGCACCTGACTGCCGTGTGGACGGTGGTTCCCATGATCCCCAAATGGATGCCATTGGGCGCAGCCTTCTGGGCGGTGCTCACTGGATTCGCATTCGTCCTTGCGGGAGTGGCCATCGTTTCGGGGGTGTTCGACGTTCTGGCGGCCAGACTTCTTGGGCTGATGCTACTCGCCTTCAGTGCTCTAGCACTGGCACCTCTCATCTTCGCCTCACCCCGCGACCATGGGTCCTGGGGCGCCAACGCGTACAACCTGACGGCGATAGGAGCTGCATGGATCGTTGCAGAGTGGCTTGCGCGGCAACCGATCCTGAATAGTCAGCCGAGCTCGCAGCAAGTGAAACCGTCGCTAGCGTAGAAATGCGATTCTTGCAGCTCACCAGAATCTTATTGAGCCCGTGTGTTACTGCGGCACCACTCGGAGGCCCTCACTAGGAGCAAACGGTACCGATGTGTCGGCGTGTGAGAATCGAATCGCGATCAACTCCCGCCAAAGGCAAACCGGAAGTCACCTTCTGTTAACAGGCCATTACACTCAAATGCCAACATCAAGTAGCAGAGCCAAGGTGTGCCGACCCCCTCAATACCCGCTAGTGAGCCGCGACCGGGTTCGTTTTATGCCAAGCCGAGAGCCCCGACGCTCCTTGAGCCAGGTGACCGAGGCTGGCCGGTTCGAGGGTGAAGACATTGGACTCTTTCGTCTTCCCTGCGATGATTGGCTTATTTGGGACGGTTTCGTAGGCGTAGCCGGTCAGAACGAGAGTGATCTTGGAGCCTTGGAGCCGAGCGTTGAGGCGTGCCCATCCATAGTGGGTTTTGGCGCCGATCCGAAACTTGAAGCCAAGATACCGATCGTTCACGTTGAACAGTCACAGTACTGCGAAGGAAGCCCGGCCATCCATATACCAGAAAAAAGCTGGCTGACATTGATAGGCGAACCGCTCTTGAGAGCGTAAGCGCAGTGTGGCGTAAATTGAGTGCCACCGTTGCCTTCGACATGATTGCCTCGACGGGCGGGAACCGCCGAGAGGTAGTCGTAGCAGTAGTCAAAATTGCAACCGTAGGCGTTCAAAATCTTGAAGTCCCCTAATCGATCATGATTAAGGTCCAGTGTGTAGTGGTTGTTTGGCCCGATTTTATGATGAGTTGGGGTGTAAACGATCTTCGCCTGTGTCGGAGACGCCAGAGCCAACACGCTCACTCCCGCTGCGCTTGCCGCAATTGCGTACATATTAAGGTGCTGATGGATTGAATCGGAAAGGTTAGCTGTCGTGCAAGACCGGGGAGTACGCTTCAGGCGTGGGTTGTTGGCAGCTTTTTTCAGAGTCCACACATCCGCCAGTTAGGTAAGCCCAACCTAGCGATCTCTTCGTCAGGCCGCAGGGAAATACTCAGTTACATGCTGCGGTGGCTTAGGAACATTCTCTGAAGTCGCACAGAACGGATAGTTCGGGCACGACAAATACGTGCCGAGTCTTGATTCATTCAGTACGAGCGGCGTATTGCATCGGCAGGAGCATGGCGTTTTCATGGCTTAATAGTGCTCCTAGATCCAGATTCATATCTGAGCAAAATTGGACGATTCATGCGAAACGCTCCAATTTCGGCCCCCTTTGGTTCTCCGCACTTTCCAGATGATCACCGACCAATCCTGCTATGTCCCACGCTAGCAAAGGAAATACAGCAGCGTGGTCACTATGGCTCAGCATTCTCCAGTTCCAACGGGCATACTGGACTTGGTGAACTCCCATGGCCATACAAACCCACTCGCTGACAGAACTGCTGAAGGTCTTTCCCGCTGACGCAACTGTGCGGGGCTTCGAGAATGGCCTGACAGTGAAGAATGCCGATGGGTCGGGAGAAGTTGTAGTGTTGAACGACAGCTTTCATGTCCCGTCCACGGTGGTAGAGAACACAAGGCACCCAACGCCGTCCGATTGTGAAAACTTGCAAACCGAAACCACCTGCTCAACTCATCCGCCCAAGCTTTGGATTGTACAAAAATCTATATGAATGCCCTTCTCAGACACACATATTGGCTGTTGCCTGTTCCACCTGCGGTGCAGGTAGGAACAAGCCGTGCAAATCACGTGGTTTGGATTCGAATCGCCGGTAGTGGGGCAGTTTCAATTTTCACAACTTTAACATCACCACCCATGGCATCATGGTTGTGTGCCGGATAGAAAGACATCCGAACAACTTCGCGAGGAATCGGAGAATCTCCGAAAGATCGCTGCCAAACTGCAAAAACAGGCAGCTACTCTTAGTGCGCAATCAGCTGCCCTGGAGAATCGGATGCAGCAACTGCATCGCGACTACCGCATACTGGTCAGAAGTCATGACCTATTCATTCGGAGATGACTTCCGCTAAATCACGCTGAGTTGCATGAGTGCCGGAAACGGCATGGAAACGGCTGACGTTGTTCGCCTCTATCTTCGCGGCGTGTGCGAAATAGTCGTTGTGACTGCCGTTCTCAATCGCAATCTCCAATGCATTCAAGCTATTTTGTGCATTGAAAATTACTTCCAGGATGCCCTTGTCGGACCTTTGCATCAGCGGCCTGGATGCCGCATACCAACTCCGGCTCAAGGGTTCCAGCGCCTGAACCGCTTCCAGCAATCGATGGCAGAATTCCTCTTTGGTTAGTATCTCGTTGTGTTCGTGTGGAAGCATGGCAAACCTGAATCCCTTCCCGCTAACAATGATTCTGTCGAAACCGGGTGAACGCTGCAAGTTACGTTGGGCGTCGCCGTGCTCGGGGCTGGATCGTTCTGTCGAACAACGGGCGTGGCTGGATCTGAGCTGCTGGGTTGGCCCGAGGATCAGTGGTGGGATCTTTACTGGCAATCGCCCACGTGAACGGCCGGTACTTCGGTGTCCACTCAACTGGCTGATGTGAGCTTTAGAGCTCATACCGCTCGACTCGCAATCGATTACCGTTGAATCCCACCAGCCATCCCGTCTTTGGTAACATGCTTGGTGTTCAATTCCGCTCAGAATCAATTTGTACTTAGCAGCACAATAACGAGATGCGGGGATCAGGGTCAGACAGCAACAAGAAGCACCTGCCGAGTACGGCACAGCGTGAGGAACGCTTCAGAAAAGTCTTTCAACGGGAAATGACACCAGAGGAACGGTGCAGTCTCTCCATCATGCTGGACGACGAGCCTTACCCTAGTTCTTGTTGGAGGCAGCACTCTCCTCACGCATCAGCAATCCGGTCACAAGTTCAGTCCCGCCGCTCCTGATCGATTGAGGCATTGCAACCTCCCCTTCCGCTGAAACCCGGCGATGAGTGCAATCGCTGCTTACGTCAACTGACCCCCAACGCTCCGAATTCCTAGTCCTGTGAAAGGCCCGATACTTTAGTGTCAGCCCCGAACGCCAATGTGAGCCGTATAGCTCAGAAGCCTAACTCGTGGTCGAGTACCCTAGACTTGCATCCGTAATCCGTCATGACTAGCCACAGTGTTGCCCTTCCCTTAGCTTCGAACATCTGTGCACACATCAAACACCTTGGTTATGCCGCCGCTAGGCGTGTTCGTCTCTACGGCGAGGAATTCGAGGTGGTGTCAGATCCGTTTCCTGACGCTAGTGGGGTAGCAATGTTTGTGACGACCAAAAAAGACCCAGGCATTCGGGTACTGCGCATTCCAGTAACAGTGCTTCAGATTGCGAGAAGGGCGAAGACTCCCCTGCCACCCCTCCGTGTTGAGAGTGTCACCGTGAAGATGGGAGAGCGATCATCATGTGGACAAAACGAAGGATCAAGATCGTGGTAAGGGCGCGACGGAGCAGGACCCGCAGAACCAGAGCGGCATTACAACATGATTGGACATCGGAACGATGTGCATACGTCGACCAACTCGGGCGACTGAAAGGGACAAATTATGAACAACTTTCTCAAGCTGTTACTTGGTAGCGGCCTATTCTTACTTGAGCAGTCGGATCGCACGAGAAATGTGTGCGACCGTGCCTCTCGCAAGGTTGATGATCTCCGGGATGTAGTCCGCCACGGATATGAAGAGGCCGCTGACCGAGTCACAAGAGCGTCACGAGCCATTCGTGGAAAAAACAACCATGTCCTCGGCAACGCCGTGCGCCTTGCAGCAGGAATAGGGGTCGGCATCGGCGTCGGAGTGCTACTAGCGCCTGCCAGCGGCAAACAAACTCGCAGCACGATAGCGGGAACCATTCAGAACTTCGGCAGTAGAGTCCGAAAGCAGGTCGTCACCGAGCGTGCTCGGGCCACCACTAACGCTGGCTAACTGGGATCGGGAATGACCGCTTTATAACGTTTGAATAGGAGACCAACTATGGCTAAGAATCAATCGAAATGCGCCCACTTGCCTTGTGTCTGCGTTCCACCTGCAGGCGACAAATATTGTACCCAGTTCTGCAAAGATGCAGGGTCAAAGGAGACGGAAATCGCATGCGATTGCCGTCACTCTTCCTGCACAAAATAAAACACTCACTTGGGATCGACCCGAATCGCTCGGCAGTGGCACGGGTTGAATGCCGATTTCCCAGGCTTTTGGCAACTCTGGTTCTGCGGTCGTTGCCGGATGAGAGGACTAGACTTAAAGCGGTGAGATTATTACATGGCTAAGATGATGCACGGCTTGACCACGTCGCGTGCCCAACCGATAGCACCGGGTGAATAGTGACTGCCCTTTTGAATGAGGTCCTTGTGAAACGGCCTTTCTTGGTTTCGGCACTTCTGATTTTATCGTTGCCAGTTTCGGCCCAGACATGGACAGAGTTCGCTGTAGGCCCAAACTACACCTATCCAGCCGCGATCAATAGTAGTGGGCAAGTCGCAGGTTCCTACACCGTACCTGGGACGAGCGGGTCGAAAGCGTTTATCCGCAATGCAGACGGCACGCTCATAAGAATCCAATCGAACGCCCAAGATTCCGGCAGCGCATCCATCAACAATTCGGGTGAGGTCGTAGGCTACGCAGGAAAATCTGGCTTTCACCGCCTAGCCGATGGTACGTCGCAGACGTTATCGCTCCACTGTTGCGCCACCTCGGCGGTCGCGGTGAATAGTGCAGGGTACCTGGCAGGAACGTACTTCCTCAACTGGCAACACAAAATTCGAGCGGTCTATCTCATGGATACGACCGGGAAGTATCTCCACTTCACTTTTCCGCACGACCGTTATCCCCGAGACTCGGTGTCCATCGAGGTTGGGGGATTGAATGACTCCAATCAGATCGTAGGCGCCTGGACAGCGTATCGCAACGGGGTCTTAACCCGGCACGGATTCCTTTACGATTCGGGGACGATTACCCAACTGGACGTGCCAGGGGCGGCCGTTACGCAACCTCGGGCTATCAACGACAGCGGAGAAATTGTTGGTGACTGGACGGACTCGGTAGGCGTTACGCATGGCTTTCTGTGGACTGCGGCGGAGAAATTCACTGTGTTCGACGCACCGCAAGCCACGTTGACCAGTATTACGGCCATTAACAATTCTGGGGTGATGGTAGGTTATTTCTCGGATGGGAAAGCAGACCATGGTTTCGTCCTCGACACTCGGGGAGTCGTTGTCATCTTAAACGCTCCGCATGCCTCAAGCACCGTCCCTAACAGCATCAATGCGAGGGGTCAGGTGACCGGCCTCTATATTGATCGAAGATTTGCCCAGAGAGGCTTTATCTACAGCCCAGCAATGTAGTCCCCAAATTGCGCTCACTTTCGAGACAAATCAGATGAAGCCGCAAAATGCAAGGGGCTTTGTTTCAGTCCGTCGAGCGATTTCCTCAGGCGGAAGCCCCTGAGGCTACTTTCTCCCGCTGCATAGTCAGAAAGCTTTCGATGGTCTGCTTCAACTGGGCGTCCACCTCGTCTGCAACAATCATTACGTCCGCCATCAGCGTGGGAAACTTTACGGTGGCCATGTTGCGTTCGACGGTTTCAAAAATGCACACCTGCAGGATTCGCGACTCCTGCACGATCAAGGGAGCAGTGTAGCCTTGGCGGTAGCGGATTTGTCCGTGCGCCACCGCCGCTGGACAGAGCTTGTCAATCCCTTCTATGGCGCGGGTCTGGCGCAGCCGGGAAGTGATGTTGCCGATCATCCCGGGAAGATACGCAGTGCGTTCTTTCGGGGAAAGCGGAAGGGCGGTCAATTCTTCCACCTGTTCCACCCGTGACAACCACCGTTCCATGGTGATGGCCAAGTCGCGATCCAGAATCGAGGCGACATCCTCCTTGGCTGGCACTACGGAAGGCTGGGATGTTAGCGCTTTCTTATCGATGAGGTGAGCAAGCTGCTCAACGTCGAAGGGCTTCACCAGAATTTCATCTGCTTGCAGAGCAATTGCAGCCAGTGATTTTTGGACATCCGGAAAACCGCTGACCACTAGGATCAAGGCCTTGGGATGACAGTGACGCATCGCGGTTACTACTGCGAAACCATCTCCGGCGTTCGGCATGTGCAGATCGGTGATGAGAATATCGAACGATTGCGCGGCGATCTGCCTGAAGGCCTCAGTGACGCTGATTGCTGAAACCACTTCACAGTTCTTTTTTTCGAGCAACCTTCGCGACAGAAACATGTCATCACGGTCGTCATCGACTAGGAGGACCTTCGGCCCAACCCCTGTCGTTGAAATAACTCCCCTCAGGTGGTCGAAGGCGTTCCCGGAAGCGGGTATGGGATCAGCGGTGACGTGTTCGGTGAGCCTCGGGTTGAGTTCTGGTGACAGCGACATGGGTCAATCTCCTATGCTCACTCTAGCCCATGAAAACAAGCCAAACTGTGCAAGAACGCTCATAATGGTGTGGTTTGCTACTCGGGTGCTGCAAATCTTGTCATGAATCGCGTAAACTTCACCCGTGTTGGCATCCGCGGATGTACCCATTGGCGTGAGGATTGCCGATCTTAGACGAGAGATCGAGGGCATCAGCGAGCTAAATAGGGCTTACTGGGTGCAGAGGGCTCGCTCGTATCCGGACCATGCTGCCCACGAGAAGAGAAAAGTCAGGTTGGAAGAGATCATGCAACAACTGGCTGCGCTGCTTCCGAAACGAGGTTGGCCTTGAGTGATCCGGCGTAGGTTTGCCACACACTCAAAGTCGCGACGGTGGTCTCAGCCGTTGCATCCGGAACCATTCTGAAGTAAGTTGGCAGAGCTCAAGAGGAAATGGCACTCACCTCGATAGCGATAGCTGGATCATCCTTACCCGAATCACGTGGTTTTCATCCGAAGTGCCCGTCACCTTAACACGCTTTCCTTTGTACTGCTTCGCTTGCCCACGATCATAGAGCAGGTACTCCGCATCCGCTGCTTTCAGGACATACGCATGTCGCCTTTTCACAATCGTCCCCACAAAGCTTGTCCCTGTTTCTTGATTCACGTCGAGAGGGGCTGTTGCTGTAGGGGTTGGGGCAAGCGTAGATGGAGCCTGTGCAGTGGGATCACCCGTTTGAAAGGATTGGCTTTGGGCCGATGATGTTGTAAACAGTCCCGTCGCCATTGACACAATCGTGAGCAGCAAGCCTATTCTCATTGTGCCTCCATACCGGAGTGGTGCTACTCTCTCACCAAAGCGTTCCCAATTCTCAGCCCGAGCACTGCGCGTTTCTACGCAATTCAGCAAGCCTCATCTCAGTAGCTCTATCCCTAGAAACTTACAAGGGTGCTTTATTGGCGTCTGTACAACATTGCACACTATGGGTATTGACACTTTGCCCGACGCCATCCGGTGAGCGGCTGGCCGGTATCTCGATTGTGGTCAATTGGGTACATTTCCCGAAATGGAACTAGGTCATACTCGCCACATCGGAAGGCGGTGTTGTGTGACCCAGACCAAAACCAGCGCCTCGCACAGAGTCTTGCTGGTGGATGACGATGAAGCGGTTCGCACCATGATGAGTCGGACCCTCGAAGGCAAGGGGTTTGACGTAATTTCTGCCGCCAGCGTGACCGAAGCCCTCAAACTTATCACGACGGAGAGCTTCGATGTGCTCATCACCGATCTGCACATGCCGAACCCCAGTGATGGCTTTGCCGTGATTACCGCGATGCGCCACTCCCAACCGGAAGCCCTTACGCTACTGGTCAGCGGCTACCCTGACGTGAAGAGCGCCATGGACGCCATCCTTCTGGAAGCCGACGATATCATCGTGAAACCATTCGAGGCTGGGAAGCTCGCCACAATGGTTCACGAAAAGCTGCTCACTCGCAAGCCTTTCGCCCAGATAAAAAAGGAAAGAGTGGCCGCGATATTGCAGCGTTGTACGAGCGGTATCGTCGAGAACTGGTTGCTGCGGGTAATGAAGAACAAAGAACTCAATCACATTTCGCTTACCGACCGGGAGCTTACCGGATATCTTCCTAAGCTGATTGAAGACCTGATTATCCGCCTGAGAGAGCTCGGCACCCCCGGGGAAGAAAGCGGTTCGGTTTGTTCCGCCGCTGCTGTAGCCCATGGCAAGATGCGAAGGCAGCAAGGCTACACTCCGGGGATGCTGGTGCATGACTCACGAATCCTGCAGGGGACCCTGTTTGAGATGTTGCAGAGCAATGCAAGTGCTTTGGATTTCAGCTTGCTGCTGCCCGATGTCATGACTATCGCGGACGAGGTGGATTCGCAGTTGACGCAGGCTATGGATAGTTACATGAACACCGGGCTGAAGCCAGTGGCAGCGTAGCTCTTCCAGTATCCTTGCATCCACGATCTGTCATGACCAGCCACCGCACGGGCTTCCCCTTAGTTGCGAACATTTGCGCACACGTCAAGCAGCTTGGCTATATGGCTGCTAGGCGCATTCGGCTCTATGGCGAGGCGTTCAAAGTGGTTCCGGACCCCATGTCTTCAAGCCATTGGGGTTGCAGTTCAAGTGACGACGAAAGACCCACGCATTCGCCGACCGCGCATTCCGGCGGCCGTGCTTCAGAGTAAAAAAGAAAGGACGAAGTGAGGGCACCAACTGCGACCTGCACCGACGTACCCAATCACCCCGTTGGTCGCTAGAGCGCAGAGTGTAAGAGGGAAAACTAACTGGCTCCTCTCAGAGCGTGAGCGTTTCGGCATCCACGATCCCCTGATCTAGCGGAGGCTCGCTCACGGTCTCACAGGGTTTCGTGAAGATTGCCAGTAGGCTTGCGAGATCCGGATCAGTAACGGCGCGAGCCACGAGTCGGCGGTGAACTTCTTCGGGCAAAGGCATGGTTCTATCCTCCGAACAAGCTTAGGAGGCATGGAGTCAGGAGAACTGTCTCATAGTGCTCACTCTCGAAGATTGGAGAGCAACTTAGTCTTAAACCCACGCTCGGAGGCAAACTCGATGCAGTCGTGCTCAGACCCGTTGCCCACGACCACCCCAAGCTATTCACCAAAATTGTCTGAAGGTGATTGTCTGAGCTGGCCATAGGGGTCGTGATCGTCTGCCACCTCCAATGAGCAGGTACTACGGTTGGCGAACTTGGGTCCTTTAGCTCACCAGATCCATCACACCGCCATTTGTATTCCCCGGTTTTCTTCACAGCTGTGCAATTGTGAACAGCTGGGTATTTGTGAGCAACGTAACATTCGGCTTATTCGGAAAGGCAGTCATGGGTTAGTGTCGATTGACAGTATCGACGTTCAGACTCTCACGGCTGCTCTCCTTTCTGTACATAAGGGTGGTGTTTTGGGGCCGGACTCCACAGGTCCGGCCCTTTTCTGTTTGCCGCTCTATTTCATGCCCAAGACGCACGGATCTACTCCGAGCAGCAAAACCGCTACTTGACAAGTGGCGTTCAACAGTCAGCCAAGACATTTAGCAATTCAGAAAGTATCTAAAGATGGCAACTGAGAGCCGGGGAGTAGCGGGACAAATCCCGAAGTAGGCCATGGCGCTGAATCAGGAGAGATTCTACTTGCTCGACGGTTGAGCGATGGGAGGACCTCAATTGGCGCAATATGCCCCATTTCACTCATTGACCGGTTGGGCGGGAATCTGTTTACAGCAAACGTATGACTTGCTGCCAGGTGGGCTCTGTTGAAGTGTGCCTTTAGGTTGCCCAGAGTGAGCACTATGAAACAGTCTCCGGGTTTCATGATCCCTAAGCTCGATGGAGGAGAGAAGACCATGTCCTTGTCCGAAGACGTTCGCCCTCTGCTCGCGGCTCGCGCCGCTACCGATCCCAACGCTGCAAGGCTACTGGATATTTTCACCAGAGCCGATGAGATTTTGAGCGATCGTTCGCTAGAGGGAACCGGGGATCTCGAAATGCCTCGTGCCCAAGCGTTTTCGGGATTGCTGTTGTAATACCGCGCGGTTCCACTCATGATCTCCATATGTTCGGAACCCTTTAAACACCGCCAGAATCGAGTAGCATCACGCATACATTCAGTGACTGGACTAACCGCGCCGGGCGAGAGTATGCCCAGCCCCGCCACCGAGCAAAAACACCACCAACAGAACAATCAATAATGTTTCCATGTTGCTCAGCTTGTAACTAGAAAAGGAAGACTGCCTTTGCACCGATCATCTCACTTCTCCAATCCAAAGCATGATAGAAGTGATGCAGCCCGATGTCTGATCACATTCACCGCTCTGGCACTTCTGGATCTAACCGAAAGCCCCACATTTCCGCGAAGCCCGTTTCTGGACCGCTTCCGTGTTGCGGACACTCGCTCAATGAGCGTAATCGCGATGTTACGACAGTTAACCGAGGATGCGGCGGCGAGCGCAAGTTCGTTTCGGTGACGGATTCGGTGTTCTGACCGAAGACACTTCCCCAGACCCACAGTCTGCTGCCATGCCTCGCTTTTACCGTTGACAACCACCGCTGGTTGAAGGAGACTTGCGTGGTTTTCGGTCGCGCCCCCCACGCGACCTACTGAGTGCGAGTCTGTACAGCTCCCCGAATAAGGAGAAAGCCGATGGTGCAATCTGCATCCACATCAGTCACCGTAAGCCGTGCCAACCCGGTGCGTTTAAGGCTAGGCTCTGTAAAACCATCGCGCGTCTATGCGCTGGCGTTCTTGCTCGTCCTTGGGCTGGCGATATGCTCTGCTCCATTCGGGCAGGCCCAGACTTTCACCACACTTCACAACTTCAAGGGGTCTCCAGATGGAGCCATTCCCTTCGGAGGTGTTGTGAGGGACAAGGCGCGGAGCTTTTATGGCACGACCGAAGCAGGCGGGAAAAAAAGTTGCTCCCTCGTCCAGACGGGTTGCGGCACAGTGTTCAAGTTGGATACGAGTGGCACAGAGACTGTGTTGTACAACTTCAGTCAAAGCGGTGCGGCAGGGTTTTGGCCCTTAGCTGGTGTAGTTGCGGATAGAGCGGGCAATCTTTATGGCACCACCTACTACGGCGGCAATTTCGCCTGTCCAGGGAACAGTGCTGGATGTGGAACAGTGTTCAAGCGGAGTCCCGGGGGTAAGTTGACCGTGCTGCACACCTTCGCCGGAGGAACGACGGACGGGTGCAATCCTTGGGGAGGCCTGACCCGGGACCAGGCTGGCAACCTCTACGGCACCACTTTTGGTTGTGGCGCTTCGAATACCGGAACGATCTTCCAAATCGATACGAAGGGCAACTTCACGCTGTTACACAGCTTTGTCTGGTATATCGAGGGGCAATTACCGCAGTACACAAGTTTGCTCTTGGACAAACTTGGTAACCTCTACGGAGTTGCCGCTTGGGGGGGCAGTGCGAATCAGGGGACACTGTACATGCTCAGTCCGAGCGGTGCGTTGACCGTGCTGCACAACTTCGCGGGAGGAGCGACAGACGGGTGCCATCCCGTCGGCACTCCGGCGATGGATAGGGCGGGCAACTTCTACGGTGTTACCGACTCGTGTGGTTCCTCTAACGATGGAATTATTTGGAAGGTGAGCAACACCGGCGTTGAGACGGTGCTGTGGAACTTCACTGGCGGGGCAGATGGAGCTGTTCCTTTTGGCGGGGTGCTTGTGGATGCGAAGAGCAATCTCTACGGCGACACTTCGGGCGGTAACACCAACGTCGGTTCGGCGTACAGACTGAGTGCGAGCGGAAAACTGAAGGTGCTGCACACGTTCGCGTCGCCAAACGGGTATTATCCCATCGGTGGTTTGCTCCGGGACAATGCTGGCAATCTTTATGGCACGACCGCATACGGCGGCAGCGGCCTCGGAGGAACGGTGTTCAAGCTCAAACCTTAACCACTCAGCAGCTAAATCGCCACTCAGCCGGGCGCATCGCGTCCGGCTGTTTCTTGATGGTTGCTGCGACATGTCATAACTGTCGAAATCAGGCCATTACACTCATTGAGAGTTACCGATCTACTCAATGAGTGAAATCGTGGTCGCCAACTATTGGGCCAAGCCTCTGACCAGAAACCTTCCACAACGGATTTGCCGAATCTCAGCTCACGCTTGGAGATTGATTAGGACCAACTGATGTGGAGTCTCGCCCGGAGCGGGGAAAAGCCTTGGCGTGTCTAAAACCAGCCACGATGGATGCGGTTAACGCGGCGATTGGGGAAAGTAACCTGAGCTGTTCCGTGAAACGCGGGAATGCCGAGATAACAATGGCGAAAAAGATGATTACCGCGAAAAGCACCGTCACCATGCGTCCCGCAGTTCGCCAACGCGCACCGCTGCGATGGAAGATGACGTACAGACACGCGATAACTAGCCCCAGATGCATCGTCGCAAACGGAAATGTACCACGAACCTCCTTGGTTCCGGCACACAACTGACGAAACCAGGCCATTTCGCTCATTGAGGGGCCCAGCGCCCAATAAAGGCCTCGCCGCGCAGTGGTCTCCAAAGCAAGCAAGAAAATCAGCGACACCTGTTCGAGGAGAAGTGTCTGCCCGACCGTCGATCTTAGGCACGGCAAGCACCTTGCCCTGACGCGGTAGACCTGCGTATTGTTACGGAGTGAAATTTCCGCGATGTAGTGGAATTCTGCTCCACTTGACTTCTCTGCCCGGTCGCTTCGGAATCGGCGATCTCGGCCCCTACGCCTACCAATTCGCGGACTTCCTCTTCGCCTCTGGACAGAAGTTGTGGCAAGTGCTGCCCCTGAACCCCACCGGCTACGGCGATTCTCCGTACCAGTGCTTCTCCGCCTTTGCAGGCAACCCACTGTTGCTCAGTCTTGAGCGTCTCCGCGAACAGGGGTTGCTTAAAAAGTCAGACCTAGACATGGCTCAGCTGCCACCATTTCTCGAAGCCTCCGTTGACTATGGGCCTGTGATCAAATTCAGGATGGCAATTTTACGTCGGGCGGCGCAGACGTTCCTTGCCGACGGTTCCCGCGCTGATCGCGTGGCATTCGACCGCTTTTGCGAAAGCACGAGTTCATGGCTCGATGACTACGCGCTCTTTATGGCGTGCAAGGATGCACATCACGGAGCGATCTGGACCTCATGGGAACCCCGGATTAGCAAGCGAAACGCGCAAGGCGTAAGCGAATGGTCAAGAAAATTGGCTCCCGAACTAAAGGCCCACAAGTATTGGCAATTCGAATTCTTCCGGCAGTGGGAACATCTTAAGACGTATTGCCGGCAGCGCGAAATTCGCTTCATGGGCGACGTTCCGATGTATGTTGCCCATGATAGCGCGGACGTCTGGGCCCATCCCGAGTTGTACTATCTCGACGAACAGGGGCGCCCGACCATAGTCTCCGGCGTGCCGCCGGACTATTACAGCGCGACCGGGCAGCTTTGGGGCAATCCTATTTATCGCTGGGACTTGCTGGCGGCCAACGGATATCAGTGGTGGATCGAGCGCTTCCGTGCGTCGCTTGCTCTCTTCGACCTGGTGAGACTCGATCATTTCCGAGGCCTTGAATCTTACTGGGAGGTTCCCGCCAGCGAATCCACCGCCATTCACGGACGCTGGGCCAAAGGGCCAGGAGGAGGATTTCTGTCAGCCCTGCAGGACGCGTTTGGCGAATTGCCGATTGTAGCGGAAAATCTGGGCGTCATCACCCCGCCGGTGGAGGAACTGCGGGAGCAGTTCGGCCTGCCGGGCATGAGTCTTTTGCAGTTCGCGTTCGGTAGTGATCCGCAGGGCCCATCGTTTCGACCGCACAATTACAGTCGCGATCTGATCGCCTACACCGGCGGTCATGACAATGACACTACTGTAGGGTGGTGGTCGAGTTCCGGGGTTGGCGACAGTACGCGCACTCCCGAAGATATCCGCAAAGAGCATGGCGTTGCGCGCGCCTACCTCAATTTCCACGACGATTACGAGATCAACTGGGTCATGATGCGCGCGGTGCTGGCTTCAGTCGCTGACGTTGCGATTGCCCCGTTGCAGGATGTGCTAGGTCTTGGGAGCGCGGCGCGCATGAATCGTCCCGGCACAGCAAGCGGAAACTGGAAATGGCGCTATCGTCCGGGGGCACTAAGCGGCGAGTTGAGTGCGAGACTTCGATCCCTGGTCGCCCTATACGGTCGGCAGGAAGGGAGGACAGTCATCAGCGATCCCGGCAGCTGAAAGCCCGGTCCAGATTGGATGCAACGGATCACCGGCTTGGCGCTAGCCGCACCGCGGGATTTCTATGGTTGTCTCTTCTTATAAACTTGCGTTTTGCCTCCTTTGCAGGGGATATGCTGGAAAATTGGTCAGGAGGAAGCAGCTTTGCCACTACACCGGGACGTGCTTTGGTACAAGGACGCGATCATCTATCAGGTCCACGTACGCACTTTCCACGACAGCAACGGGGATGGCGTCGGTGATTTTCAAGGGCTTGAAGAGAAGCTCGACTACCTCCAGGAACTGGGGATTAGCGCGGTATGGCTCATGCCATTCTTCCCATCCCCTCTGCGCGACGATGGCTATGACATCGCGGATTACAACGCCGTCCATTCAAGCTATGGAACGTTGGAGGATTTCCGGAAGTTTCTGGGGGCGGCCCATGACCGAGGAATCCGGGTCATCATCGAATTGGTAGCGAATCACACGTCGGATCAGCATCCGTGGTTTCAAGAGTCGCGAAGTTCGCAGGACAACCCACGGCGCGATTGGTATGTCTGGAGCGACACCGACAGCCGGTACAAGGACGCCCGTATCATCTTTCTTGACACCGAAACGTCCAACTGGGCGTGGGACCCGATTTCAAAATCCTTCTACTGGCACCGCTTCTTCAGTCACCAGCCCGATCTTAACTACGATACTCCAGCCGTTCGGGAACAAATGTGGAATGTGATGAAGTTCTGGCTGGAGATGGGTGTTGATGCCTTCCGGCTCGACGCCGTGCCTTACCTGGTGGAACGGGAGGGCACAAACTGCGAGAACTTGCCCGAGACCCATGCTGTTTTGAAGGAGTTGCGGCGAAAACTTGATGAAACATTCCCGGGTAGGATGCTTCTGGCGGAGGCCAATCAGTGGCCCGCGGATCTCCGCCCATATTTCGGCAACGGAGATGAATTCCACATGGCATTCCATTTCCCGTTGATGCCGAGGATGTTCATGGGACTAAAGTTGGAAGACCGCAAGCCCATTACTGAAATCCTGCAGCAAACCCCGGAAATTCCCACCTCATGCCAGTGGTCGCTGTTCCTACGCAACCATGACGAGCTAACCCTGGAAATGGTAACCGCCCTGGAACGCGACTACATGTACGACACTTACGCCGAAAGTAAGACAATGCGACTAAACCTCGGAATTCGGAGGCGGCTCGCTCCTTTGTTAGACAACGATCGCAGACGCATAGAGTTAATGAACGGGATGCTGATGTCGTTACCGGGCACTCCTATCATCTATTACGGTGATGAAATCGGAATGGGCGATAACATCAATTTAGGTGACCGCAACGGAGTACGGACTCCGATGCAATGGAACGGGGGATGGAACGGCGGGTTTTCTACGACTACCCCGGAGCGTCTGTATGCCCCCCTTATTCAGGATCCGGTATATGGCTATCCGGCCGTGAATGTGTTGAGGCAAAAAGCGAGCGAACATTCACTCCTCAATTGGATGAGAAGCATCATAGGGGTACGCAGATCGACTGAGGTGTTCGGCAGGGGGTCGATGGAGTTTCTATACCCAGCCAATCACAGAATACTGGCCTATGTCCGGCAACTGGGAAACGAGGCGGTCTTGGTGGTTAACAATCTTTCGGGCACCGCGCGAGCTGTCGAACTGGATCTTCGCCGTTACACGGGAAATATTCTGATCGAGATGTTTGGCAAGAATATGTTTCCCCGTATCGGTGATCTCCCGTACCTGCTAACCATGGGACCCTACCAGTTTTACTGGTTTCGGCTGCGACGAATCTGAGCACATGTAGGTATTGAGGACGATGTTATCTTGACGCGCGTCTAGACAAGGTTGCGGCGTACTTAGAACGAGATGAAATTAGCAGAGGAGAGCTTTCTTACAAATGATTTTCTTCGCCAACTGATGAACGTCGGCGAAGTAGATATCCTCGTTGGCTTGCCGACTCACAATAATGCCAAGACGGTCGGGTCGATCGTCCACGCAATTCAGAGCGGCATCCTACGCGAGTTTCCCCGACAACGAGCCGTGATTATTAATGCCGATGGGGGGTCGCGCGATGGCACTCCTGAACTGGTCACGGGCGTCTCTATCGATGACGTGCGCCCAGCCTCCAATCTGCGCACGCTCCGCACGTTGCACTCAATAAGCACGAAATATGCGAGCAGTTCGCCCCTGTCGAGCGGGGTTGCGTTTCGGACTATTCTAGCTGCTGCCGAACTTCTCCGCGCAAAGGCCTGTGTTGTGTTGTCACCCGAGTCCGAGAACATCGAACCCGAATGGCTTTCGAAGCTTCTGCGCCCCATTTTTGATGATGGCGTCGATCTGGTGACCCCCACATACCGCAGACATAAGTTTGAAGGGCTGCTCATTACGAATTTGCTTTACCCCATGACGCGCGCGCTTTACGGATTAAGAATCCGCGAGGCATACTCGCCTGAGTTCGGATTCTCCGGCCGTCTCGGAAGTCAATTCCTCGCAAAGAATGTCTGGAATGACGGACCCGAAGGCGCCAGTATCGAACTCCGGTTCACCCTGGCTGCGATCGCGGGGCGATGCCGCATCAGCCAGTCCTTCCTTGGAGAAAAGAATCACGTCGAGCGACGTGCTGCGGATCTGGTGCCGGCGCTGCGACAAACCGTAGGCACCCTGTTCTCCGCGCTAGAGCCAGACTTCCCCATGTGGAGTACTGTGGCCGATTCCCAGGTGGTCCCCACTGCCGGGGCCGACCATGAGGTGCTTCTGGATGCATTGCGGATAAATCGGAAACGGTCGCGAGAGATGTTTTCGACTGGAGTGGCCGAATTGGAATCCGTGTTTCAGTCAATTCTTTCCCCTTCCACTCTGGCAGAACTCCAGCGCATCGCCCGCCTAGGAGAAGCGGGGTTTCGTTACCCTCCGGAATTGTGGGCTAGGACGGTTTACGAGTTTGCGGCCACGTATCAGAAATCTGTAATTAGCAGGGATCATATTATCCAAGCTTTGGCACCCCTTTTCCGCGGGAGAGTATTCACGTTCCTGATGGAGAACCGTAACGCTTCTGCGGACGACGTCGAGAACAATATCGAAAGTTTGTGTCTTGAGTTCGAGCGATTGAAACCGTATCTACTGCAGATATGGAAATAAAATAGAGGGAGGTAACTATGCGGGAGATGATTGTCAGCGAACTAAGTCAGGCGTTGCATGAGATTGCCAGAGGCTTCGCACACTTCCTTCCTCGTCTCATAGTAATACTGATCCTCGCGGCTGTCGGCTGGCTGATCGCGTACGTTGTAAAAGCGGTTCTGCGCAGCATTCTTAGGCTCGTCAAGTTCGACAAGCTTTCAGAAAATGCTGGTACCTCTCAATTGCTCGCGAAGGCCGCGCTGCCTTCGGCCACGGAAATGTTGAGCCGGTTCGTCTTTTGGGTTGCCTGGACAGGCTTCATTTTGCTGGGTGTGAGCGTGCTCGGGATCCTGGGCCTGCAAGAACAAATCGCAAGATTTTTTCTTTTCTTGCCCCGTCTATTCGTAGCCATGTTCATCATGTTTTTCGGACTGCTGGCGGCTAGTTTCTTTTCTCGCGCTACCCTGTTGGCCGCGGTAAATGCGAACGTACCTTCACCCCGTGTTCTGAGCCTCGCTGTCCGCAGCATCATCATTGTTTTTGTATTGTCTATTGTTTTTGAAGAACTGGGCCTGGCAGAACAAACCATGCTGGTTGCCTTCGGGATTGCCTTCGGAGCCCTGATGCTCGGCTTGGCAATCGCATTCGGCATGGGTGGCAGGGACTTGGCCCAACGTTTCCTGGAAAAGAGGTTTGTTCGCGGGAAGGAGGAGAACGACGACGAAGTGTCGCCGCTTTAGCTCCGGAATGTCATCTCGCCCCCCGTTGCGGTAGGATGAACTCTCCTCCCTCCTCCATTTTGAGGGCTAGTCCCATGCGACTGCTCAGCATACGGCTCATTGTTTCCCTCATCGCGGGGATCACGCTGGTCTCGCTTTCGTCCTCGTATTACGAAGTACTGGGTGAGAAGCGTGGCCTGCGCCAAGACCTGCAGCGACGCGCCGAAATATTGGGCGAAAGCCTCGCAGGGAATGTGGAACGTGGTCTGGAGAAAAATTCGCCTCAGGATTTGCAGGGCATCGTGCAGCATTTCGGGAACCGAGAGCATCTCTCGGGACTGGCTATCTACGGCCGGCAGCGTGATTTGCTGGCCGTTACACAGGAGTTGGCCTACACGCTGACTACTGTTCCCTCAGTAATGTCTGAAGCATTGCGTGAAAACCATGGAGTGGGAGTGTTTCAACGGGTGGGCGACGCCTCGTTGCACATTTACGCCCTACCTCTTCACCAGCAAGACGAAATCATCGGCGGCCTCGTGATTGTTCATGATGCCGGCTATATTCGGGCGGAGAGCCTTCGCATTTGGCGTGAGGCATTCCGACGAGCGCTCGTCCATGTGTTTCTGATCGTGCTGATCACGCTGTTGATTGTGCGCTGGAGTATTGCCGCACCTATCGCACGTACGGCGGAGTGGATGCGAGCTTTGCGGACGGGGCGAGCCTCTTCGCCGCGACACGGCGCCGATCTGGATCTCTTTCGTCCCCTGGTGCGGGAGGTCGCCGCCTTCGCGGAAAGCCTTACCCAAGCCCGATCGGCGGCCGAGACGGAAGCGCGCATGCGGGACACCGGTGAATCGCAATGGACGGCCGACCGGCTAGCCGTGCACGTCCGCACGCGACTGGATAGTGGACGTCTTTTTGTCGTCTCGAATCGCGAGCCTTACATGCACATGCGGCGCGGGAAATCCGTGGAAGTGATGGTGCCGCCCAGTGGCGTGGTCACCGCGATCGAGCCCGTGTTGCGTGCTTGTGACGGAACTTGGATCGCCCATGGCAGTGGCGATGCCGACCTCGAAACCGTAGATGAGCACGACCGGCTGCGGGTGCCTCCGGAAGATCCTCACTATACGTTGCGCCGTGTCTGGCTCAACAAGGCGGAAGAAGAAGGCTATTACTACGGATTTGCCAACGAGGGAATCTGGCCTCTCTGTCATATCGCGCATACCCGGCCGATTTTTCGCGCAGAGGACTGGAATTACTATCAGATCGTCAACCAGAAGTTCGCCGATGCGCTGCTCAAAGAAATGCAGGGGGTGGAAAAGCCCATCGTGCTGGTACAGGATTACCACTTCGCGCTGATGCCCCGGCTGATCAAGGAAAAGAGACCGGAGGCCCGAGTGGCAATCTTCTGGCACATCCCTTGGCCCAACCCGGAGGCGTTTGACATCTCCCCGTGGCGACGCGAAGTTGTGGATGGTCTTCTCGGCGCCGATCTGATCGGGTTTCACATCCAGTCGCACTGCAACAACTTCCTGCATACGGTGGACCGCGTGGTGGAAGCACGCGTCGATTGGGAACACTTTTCGGTAAGACGTCTGGATCATCTCACGCGGGTGCAACCCTTCCCCATCAGTGTGGACTTCTCAGATGTGCAAGGGCCGGAGTCGACGCCGGATTCCTACGTCGAACGTTCCGTTTTGCTCAAGGCTCTTGGGGTCGAAGCTACCTTTATGGGCGTGGGGGTGGATCGGATCGACTACACGAAGGGCATTCTGGAGCGTTTTCTTGCGATTGAGCGTTTTCTGGACAAATGTCCATCTTATCAGGGCAAGTTCACGTTCGTGCAGATTGGCGCTCCCAGCCGCAGCCATCTCAAACGCTATCACGATCTGATGGAGGAGGTGGAGGCGGAAGCAACCCGCATCAACGGGCGGTTCCAAGCGGCGAAATGGAAGCCCGTTGTCTTACTGAACCGGCAGCACAATCATGAGGAGATTCAAAGGTACTACCGCGCCGCGGACTTTTGCCTGGTAACGTCGTTGCACGATGGCATGAATCTGGTGGCGAAAGAATTCGTGGCGTCCCGGCACGACGAAAGGGGTGTTCTGATCCTGAGTTGCTTTACTGGCTCCGCCCACGAGTTGCACGACGCCTTGCAGATAAATCCCTACGACCTTGACCAGACGGCTGCGGCGATTCGTACCGCCCTTGAGATGGAGCCGGAGGAAAAGGAATTGCGCATGCAGCGCATGCGGAAGACGGTCAGGGAACACAACGTTTATCGCTGGGCAGGAACCCTCATCGCACAACTCTGTGAGCTGCGTATGGACGCGCCGGACGAAGGCAAGGAGAAACTCCGAGCGAGTTCTGCTGCCTGGGAATGAGGAGCATGTGGTTGTCCGCACGGTCAACTCAATCGTGGTCGAGCAGTTCATGAACGCGGTGGCCCAGTCGCCGAGTTCTGCGCTTCTGCTCGACTATGACGGTACTCTCGCGCCATTCTGCCTCAATCGCCAGCAGGCTCTGCCCTATCCGGGAATGACCGCGCTTCTGCAGGAGATCATCGTCTGCGGCCGCACCCGCGTGGTCATCGTCACAGGTCGGAACGCCCACGAGGTGATCCCGTTGCTTGCGATTCATTCCAGTCTCGAGATCTGGGGATGCCACGGGTTGGAGAGGTTGAGAGCGGATGGAACCTGCGAAACACCCCGTGTGGAAGAGTCGGCGATACGCGCAGTGTCTGAAGCAGATCGTTGGTTAAGGTATCAGGGGCTGCAGGACCGAGCTGAGTTCAAGACTGGTGCTCTCGCCGTCCATTGGCGCGGGTTGAACGAAGCGACGGCGGCTGAGGTCCGTGGCCAAGTTTTGCTAGGCTGGTTTCCGATCGCTCAAAGTGCGCCTATGGAACTTCTGGAGTTCGATGGCGGCATTGAAATGCGCATGCCGGGTCGTGATAAAGGAGATGCTGTCAGCACCGTCCTGGATGAAATCGGCCCGGAGGTTCCTGTCGCCTACCTAGGGGACGACTTGACTGACGAGCGAGCCTTCCTCGCCCTTGGTACCAGGGGCCTAAGCGTGCTGGTTCGCCCTGCATGGCGAGAAACTGCGGCTGTTCTGTGGGTCAGGCCGCCAGAAGATTTGCTGGAGTTTCTGACACGGTGGTTGCAAGCCTGTCGTGAGGGGCCGCATCGCGCGAGGACAGAGTGCTCTGGTCTCAAATGAGTGCAGGTTCGCGAACCAACATACAAGCGGCGAATCTTCGCGATGGCAGCAAACCCCGGCTTTCTTCAAGACTGTGCAATTTTGAAAAGTCGGTCAATTTTGGGCAATGTACGATTCGGCGCTGTTCGACAGCTCCGGTCAAGGGTTAGTGTCGATTGGCAATATCGCGACGTTCAGACCCTCGCGATTGCTCTTTCTGTGTGTACGAACACAAGTTCTCGGGTGCGTGCGGGCTACCGGGTTAAATCTTGGACGAGCAGTTGTCAGCAGTCGATACTACAGGTAATCCAAAATGCATCCCCTACGACTGTGATTGATGGCATGGCTTGCACTCGGGATGGTGTCCCTGTTTTACCTTTTGCCGACGACTCGGGGATCAATTACGGCCAAGCGCGCTGTTCGGGGGCGATGTCTGCTGTAGACTGACAGGGAACAAGGTATTGTCAGCGCAACGACCAGCGATCCGATGCCATTGGCAAGCGTAAACCATTCAACGATCTATGTTACATCGGCATCTTCTCGGAGGCGTGCTCTGGCCGTGGTAACCACGCTTTTCTTCATGTGGGGTTTTGTTACTGTTCTAAACGACGTGCTGGTCCCGCACTTGAAGTCCATCTTCGACCTGAACTACGCAAGGGTGATGCTAATCCAATGTTCTTTTTTCTCGGCTTATTTCATTTTCTCTATCCCCTCCGCCAGGCTGATTGAATGGATCGGGTACCACAAGACTATGGTTGTTGGACTATTCACGATGGGTTTGGGGGCCCTACTATTCATACCCGCTGCAAGCGTGGCATCTTATCCCCTTTTTCTGGCGGCATTGATGATTTTAGCGGCGGGGATTACCGCCCTACAGGTGGCCGCCAATCCTTATGTGGCAGCGCTGGGTTCTCCGGAGACGGCGTCGAGTCGATTGAATCTGGCCCAAGCGTTCAATTCGCTCGGAACGACCATTGGACCTTACCTTGGTGGAGCACTTATCTTGGCAGCCGTTCCTCAAAGCATGGAAAGCGTGCGACACATGTCAGCCGAGGCCCTGGCGGTGTACCGCATTCATGAAGCTTCGTCGGTGAAGTTGCCCTACCTGGTCATTGGACTTGCCCTTTTGTTGCTTGGAATTTCCATCGCACGGTTCAAACTTCCTGCAATCCCACAAGCGAAGGGCTATGGCGAGACAGGGCCGCAAGAAAGCATATGGAAACATCATCATCTTGTATTGGGGATGGTTGGAATTTTCGTCTATGTGGGAGCTGAGGTCTCGATCGGAAGTTTCCTGATCAACTATTTCAGCCAGGCCAACATTGGCAACGTTTCCGTGTTGGTCGCCGCCCGTTACGTTTCCTATTACTGGGGAGGGGCTATGGTCGGAAGGTTTGTGGGTTCGGCGATCTTACAAAGGGTTCGTACCGGCACTGTGTTAGGAATAGCGGCGACTACGGCGTGCCTGCTGCTTTGCACTTCCATGCTTACCTTGGGCCAGATGGCCATGTGGAGCATTCTTTTTGTAGGGTTCTTCAATTCTGTGATGTTCCCCAGCATCTTCACGCTGGGAATCGCGAAGCTTGGCCCGCTGACTGGGCGCGGTTCCGGATTGCTGATTATGGCGATCGTCGGAGGCGCCATCATTCCTGTCGCTCAGGGTGCGCTAGCGGATCGGATCGGTATTCATCACGCTTTCATCCTTCCGGTCATTTGCTATCTGTACATTGTGTTTTATGCGTTTAGAGGATCCCGACCTGCCGTCTTGGCCTCGCCCCGATGACTTGTTTAATGGGGCCCGGCGCGCTCACTGCCGGCTCAGTCTTAGAGCTACCTACTCCCTAACGTCGATGCTGGCAGTTCTAGTCGGAAGTTGCTCTTATTGAAACTTGTATCCCGGTTTCAGCTCACATCGGTACACGATGGTCTGGTCTTGGTTCGTTCTAGCGTGGCAAGTGGCCCAGCTCAGTAAGAGATCCGGGCCGAGCGGAAAAATGATGGTTTCTCCAGCCATATCTGCCTCAAGGCTTACGCCTTCTGCATCCGTGGGCAATGTGAAGTTGAGGGCTAAACCAAAGATCGCCGGATAAGACTGATGGTCGATTTGGCTCTGCATAGAGTGGATTACCTCTGCTTCTACCAAGAAGGTCGCGGTATATGACCAATTGCGGGCAGAGGCCGTGATCTTCTGGCTGTCCTTGGACATATCATCTGACTCTATTCTTGTGAAGGGACATGGACCTGCGATGCACGAAACGCGGGCATTTCGAAATTCATTTCCCACGCCAGCATCCAGTGACAAGGAACCGATCGCGGCCTTCCATTTGCCATCGGGCGAGCATGGGGCCTTGTCCATGCAAGGAACGTTTCCGATGTTGTCAACCTCAAACGTTTTTACAGCGCTTCCGATGTTCATCGTTCTCATGGCCTTAATCGAGTATCGAACACGAACATTGCCAACCGCGACCGTGGGCCGATCGGGGGCGTCTTTCGCGCGCAGAACCAAACGCGCCACGTAGAGTTTGCCGTCTGCTGTTTCTTCAATATCCAGGGGCAGATAGTCCGGATGACGAAATCTCAGCTTCACACCGTCCGCTTTTCTCAGTGTCTTTCGCAATTTCAAGATGAAAAATCCGGAGGAGTCCGATTTGGTCACCACATCCCCTAAACTGTTCGACGCGGTGATTTCGACGCCCGCGATGGGCAATTGCTTTCTGGAGTCCGCATCTTGTACTGTGACTGCACCCATGATTTTTAAGGGGCGACGGCTCTGGCGGTAAACAAACAGCCCCAACGAAGTGCACCCGAGAACCAGGGCCACCATGATGGACAGCGAAATTGATCTTGCCTTTCTCATCAGGCGATTTCCCCGTAGTTTACGAGAGAAGATGCATGGGTAAGCATGTATGCGTGCTGGATGTTGACACTTTTCATGTACCCATAGTTCAAAAGTCAGATTCTATGGTATATCCATTTCGTTTAAGCTTCAGTTGACCTCTATGGTGAAGACGATTTCCAAACATTCGCGGCGCGATTTTGTGGGGCAAATACTAGGCGTGAGTGGGTCCGCCCTTCTGGCCCGACTTGCGTTTCCCTTTTCCGTCGCCAACGCACCACATACCGATTCAAACAGCGCCCTGCATTCACGCCCCCTTTCTCCTGAGGACGACCAGTTCCTGAATGAGATGGAAAAAGCCAACTTCCAGTATTTTTGGGAACAAGCCAGTCTGAAGACGGGCATCGTCAAGGATCGATGCAATGTGAACATCGAGGATACGGGGACTGTGGGCAGTATCGCGGCGACTGGTTTTGGATTGACCGCACTGTGCATCGGGGACCGGCGCGGGTTTGTCTCGGGTGCCGCGGCACAAGACCGAGTGCTCGTCACGCTGCGATCTCTTTGGGGAAAACTCCCCAACCATCGTGGGTTTTTCTACCACTGGGGCAACATCAATACTGGAGAACGAGTTTGGGATTCCGAGGTTTCTTCAGTCGATACCACGATCTTACTATGCGGAGTTCTGTGTTGCCGCGAGTACTTTAAGGCTGCTGAAATTCGTGCGTTGGCCGATGATATCTTCAACAGGGTGGAGTGGACGTGGCTATCTGAAGACACGAGCCTGTTGCCCCACGGCTGGACCCCGGAGATCGGATTCCTGCCATATCGCTGGGACAACTATAGCGAACTTATGATGATGTACCTCCTAGGGTTAGGTTCCACTTCCTACCCTCTTCGCGACGAAACTTGGACAGCTTGGAAGCGCCTAAAATTTGAATACGCCGGACTGCGGTACATTGGCTCATTCGCGCCTCTTTTTGTACATCAATATTCCCAAGCGTGGTTCGATTTCCGCGGAAAACGGGATAAGTATGCAGACTACTTTCAAAATTCGGTCACTGCAACCGATGTCCATCGTCGCTTTTGCCTCGAACTCTCAAAACGATTCCCTAGTTACAGTGATGACCTGTGGGGAATTACTGCTTCGGATTCTACGAACGGCTATGTAATTTGGGGTGGCCCGCCGTCGGTGGGTCCCATTGATGGAACGGTCGTACCTAGTGCCTCGGCGGGTTCTTTGCCGTTCTTGCCACAGCCAGTGATGCGCGTGTTGCGGACCATCAAGAGCCGTTATCCGAGAGCCTGGACTAAGTACGGATTTGTCAATGCATTTAACCCTCTCAAGAACTGGTACGATAGCGATGTGATCGGGATCGATATCGGGATCACTATGGTAATGGCGGAAAATTTACGCACGGGATTTGTCTGGAACACCTTCATGAAAAGCGCAGAGGCCCAACTTGGCATGCGGCGTGCCGGGTTCAAAAAATATTAAGCCTTGAGCTCACTTTCAAGGTTGTTCTGTGCTTTTCTTTCACTGAACCGTGCATTTATTTCCGGAGGTCTTCACAAAGCCTTGCACAGTCGGACATGAGGTGTGTCGGTTTGGTTTGATTTGACACTAGTCGAGAGATTAATGGTGCCGGCAATATACACATTCGACTATACATACCGTCTTTGCAACATCTGCTTTCTCCTGGCATAAGCCTCCAGAAAAATAGCCGTTCGCTGATTCATGAATCGGAACTCAACGTGAGATAGGTTTCTGTGGTCAATCGCTCAATCGAGCAGGAGACGTTCCCTTGTGGGCCATGTCGGCTGAATCAAACCCCCAAAAGGAATTTGTGCATCTGATCTGGGCACATCTGGACATTCATGAAAACAGAGCGTGACACTTTTCGGAGCGGGTGGCGGGAGCGTCTTTCCGCGCTGCACAATGTGCCGCCTGTGCTCAAAATAGTTTGGGAATCAGGGCCGGTCGTAGTCTCTTTAGCATTGACTTTCCGGCTGATTGCCGCGCTGACTCCGATCGCCGCCCTCTGGATCACCAAGCTGATTATTGATGGCATAGTTCAGGTTGTATCGGGCCACCAGAGGCTACCCTCCGCGCTATGGTGGCTGGTCGCAGCAGAGTTTGGCATCGCCGTATTAGGCAATGTCCTGAGCCGTACGATTGACTATCTCGACGCCCTACTGGCAGATAGGTACACCCGGCACATCAGTATTCAAGTGATGAAGCACGCGTCGGAGCTGGACCTCACGGCTTATGAGGACCCGGTCTTTTACGACCGCCTTGAGCGGGCAAGGGTCCAAGCTACAGACCGGCTGGGCATGATTCAGTCCGTGGGACGGCTGGTGCAACAGGTGGTCACCGCCGCCGCCTTATCGGTTTCTATTCTGCTGTTCTCCCCCTGGCTTTTGATGCTTTTGATTGCCGGTATCATCCCTGCATTTCTTGGAGAGAGTCATTTCGCATTTCTTGGATATGAAAAAAACTTCCGCCAAACTCCCGTCCGCAGAGAACTTGACTACTTGCGAGTGTTGGGCGGAAGCCGTGAATCCGCCAAGGAGCTGAAACTTTTCGGACTAAGAGATTTCCTGATCTCACGATTCAGTCGTCTTTCAGACCAGATTTATCGGGAGAATGTCGGGCTGGCCCGTCGCCGACTGATTGCCGGATCCTTTTTGTCAATAATTGGCACCGCTGGCTACTACTCCGCGTATGTGTATGTCATCTGGCGGACAGTCACGGGCTCATTGACCATCGGGATGCTGACTTTTCTCACGGGCGCGATCGTGCAGGCTAGCGGAAATATCCAACAGATTTTCTCAACGCTGTCTGGTATCGCGGATCAGGCGCTATTTATTACCGACTTACTTGCGTTCTTTGAAATGCAACCGGCCATCTACTCCAAGCACGACTCATTACCTGCCCCGCGGCCCATTGTGCGCGGGTTCGAATTCCGCAACGTGTCATTCCGCTATCCGGGAGCCTCACGGCTCATACTTAGCAACTTCAATTTTCATCTTCATCCGGGAGAGCGGGTCGCGCTCATTGGTGAAAATGGGGAGGGCAAGACGACTATGGTCAAACTGATGACTCGACTCTACGATCCCGTGGACGGTCAGGTCCTGCTCGATGGAATAGACCTTCGCGAGTACAGCCTGGAAGACCTCTACCGCGAAATCGGTGTCATCTTCCAGGATTTCATGCGATACGAAATGACAGCGCGCGAAAACATTGCGGTCGGGCAGATTGATGAGATTAACAACCTACCGCTTCTTGAAACGGCAGCAGACAAAAGCATGGCGGACGAAGTAATCGGGAGGCTTCCTCATCGCTATGAACAGATGTTGGGGCGCCGCTTTGAAGGTGGGATGGACCTATCTGGTGGCGAGTGGCAGAAGGTCGCACTGGCGCGAGCGTATCTGCGGGACGCGCAGGTACTAATTCTTGATGAACCCACCGCTGCGCTCGATGCTCGCAGTGAGTTTGAAATCTTTCAGCGGTTTGCCGAACTTACCGATGGCAAGACGGCGCTCTTCATATCTCACAGGTTTTCTACGGTGCGCATGGCAGACCGCATTATTGTGCTGAAAAACGGAAGGATCGTTGAGGATGGGAATCATCAAGCACTGTCCCAGCTCGGCGGAGTGTATGCAGAAATGTTTGAAATGCAAGCTGCGAGTTATCGATAGGAATTCATACATCAGATGCCGCAAAACGCGCATTTAGAGGTTATCAGCACGGACGCCGAACGCTTCCCTGAGCCAGTTCGGGAGGCCTTCGATCCGCAAGTATTGCGCGAGAAGGCCACGCAGTTCGCACGAACCATAACCTGGTTGCCGAACTTGTTCACCTCGCGTACATTTACACAACGCAGTACTAGGGCAAGACGCGCCTTCACACCCATATTCAATCTCTTGGAATTGCCGCCGCCGGAACGGCCCATCTCAACTGATTTTCGGTGGCTTTACGACAATAATCGGCTGTTGCGTGTGGAAGTCCAGAATATGGCTGAGACACTGCAGCCCAGCCAGAAAATGCCGCACGTCCGCACAGGGAAGGGGGAAGTCATGCCGCGAGCGCTCGCCCTCGCGGAAGCATTTCTTGATGCCATTGCGTATGAGTTCCGCAGGCAAGAATTCACTTTGTTTGTCGAAACATTTCAACAAACTACAGTCCTGAATGTAGGCGAACTGTGGACCCTCGTTTTGGGGTTGAAGTTGCGACTTTTAGAACAGATCGCCGCACGAGGGGAGTGCCTCCTCAAAGACCCAAATCGCTGTTCCGACGGTATGGATACATTGATTCGCAGTCTGCGGGATATCGGCCAAACTAGCTGGAAGGATGTCCTTGAACCGCTAATCGTGATCGACCAAGTCTTGCGGCGGGACCCGGCAAACGCTTATTCCCAAATGGATTTCGACAGCCGTGACTATTACCGACAGAAGTTGACTCATATCGCTGCGAATTCTGATTGCAGGGAACTGGAAGTAGCGGGGGCGACGCTTGCGTTGGCACAGGAGGCGCAACGTCGCACTTATTTGGATCCTCGCATTGCCATGCGTGAATCCCACGTTGGGTACTACCTTGTGGACGAGGGAAGCAAGTTTCTTCATCAGAAAGTGGGCTTCAGGCCGCCTCTCGATGAAAAGGGACGTCAATGGTTGCGTAGACATCCTGATGCTTACTTCTTGGCAGGAATCGAGACACTTACGCTTGCCATCATGGCCGCGGCGGTCGTAGTCCTCACGGAACCATTCGCGTCGCCCGCATTCATTCTGTTCGCGATGCTGATATTGCTATTGCCTAGTTCGCAGAGTGCAGTTCAACTAATGAATTTTCTGACGACTTCCCTGTTGCCAGCGGAGATTCTTCCGAAACTAGATTTCTCCGATGCAGTCCCTGACAACTGCATTACGATGGTCGCAATTCCTAGTCTGCTCTTGAGTGAACAGCAGGTACGAGGCCTGGTGGAGGATCTGGAGGTACGTTTTCTTGGAAATCATGACCCCAATATCCATTTTGCGCTGCTGACAGACCTGCCGGATACTCGAGAACCCGCGCGCGAAGACAATCCGCTCGTCGTCTTCTGTACAAACTTGATCTACGAACTGCATGACAAATACGCTGGGCAGGGCATGGGCTCATTCTTTCTCTTTCACCGGCATCGGGTATACAACCCGCGCGAGAAAGCATGGATGGGATGGGAGCGCAAGCGAGGCAAGCTGCTGGATCTGAACAAACTACTACGGGGACAATATGACAGTTTCCCGGTGAAGGTCGGGGATTCTTCGATTCTTCCGCGGGTTCGCTTCGTAATTACGCTTGATTCGGATACGGAGCTTCCCCGAGGCGCAGCCCGCCGCCTGATAGGCACCTTGTCCCACCCGCTAAACCAGGCCATTGTTGACCCGGAAACAAATACGGTTGTCGCGGGATACGGCATTCTGCAGCCGCGCGTCGGAGTCAGTGTGCAAAGCACTGCTTGCTCACGACTAGCTACCATCTATGCTGGTGAAACTGGTTTCGACATTTATACACGTGCCATTTCAGATGCTTATCAGGATCTGTATGGAGAGGGCACCTTTACCGGCAAAGGGATTTATGAAGTGGACACCATCCATCGCGTCCTGGACGGGAGGTTTCCGCGCAATGCGCTTTTGAGTCACGACTTGATTGAGGGGGCCTATGCGCGCGCGGGTTTGGCCAGTGACATAGAGATCATTGAAGACTATCCCTCCCACTACAACGCGCACAATCGCCGCAAACACCGGTGGTTGCGCGGAGATTGGCAGATAGCTGGATGGCTGTTTCCCCACGTGCTGGATGAATCCGCTCGTCGGGTGCTTAATCCGATCTCGATCATTTCGTGGTGGAAGATTTTCGACAATTTACGGCGCAGCCTAGTGGAACCAGGTACATTTCTGCTGTTCCTTGTTGGCTGGTTCCTCCCCGGCAGACGGTCGTGGCAGTGGACCTTAGCGACGGTTTGCATCTTGTTCATACCGGCATGGTTCCAGTTCGCCATGAGTGAGGTGCGGGCTCTTCTCAACGCCAATTCGACGGCCGCTCGCGTTGCACGAACCGCTCTCTATACGGCGAACGTCAATCTTTTTTTCACGATGATCTTTCTTGCTGATCAGACGGTGCTTTCGCTGGATGCCATCGGGCGCTCGCTGGTGCGGCGGTTGGTTACGCAACGCCGGCTCTTGGAGTGGGAGACAGCAGCCGAAGTGGAGTTGGGCGCCCGAGGACACACGCCGGTTGACGTGTACCTCAACTGGATGCCTGTGTTTGCCATCCTGCTAGGTCTTCTGTTGTGGGTTGTGCGGCCTCAATCGCTCCCGGCTGCCCTTCCAATTCTATTTCTTTGGGCCTGCAGCAAATTGGTTTCAATCTGGCTGAACCGCCCTTCGGCTTCGGCACGAAATCATGCTTCTCTTAAAGACGTAGTATTTCTCCGCAGCACGGCTTTGAAGACCTGGCG
>Ga0207136_1013_pt1 | contig 44719 bp, 34 predicted proteins | sample Alteio_BWMinHeat_8_FD_153552 | JGI IMG/M metagenome (GOLD analysis project Ga0207136, IMG submission 153552) | Enriched cells from forest soil in Barre Woods Harvard Forest LTER site, Petersham, Massachusetts, United States -... | ecosystem: Environmental > Terrestrial > Soil > Temperate forest >...
CATGCGCAGCGAAACTTTTCATTTCCTCAAGCGCCTTGGCATCTATGGCCGCGAAATCTGGTTCAATCTCGGGGACCGCGACCTCGCCACGCATGTTCACCGTACGGATTTGCTTGCTCACGGCAAAACGCTAAGCCAAACCGCAGAATCTATCCGCCTCGCTCTCGGTGTGAAGTCGCGCATTCTGCCCATGTCCGACCAGCCAATTCCTACCATCATCGAAACTCGCGACGGCAACATGCATTTCCAGGAATATCTCATCAAGCACCGCACCGAGCCGGGCGTCCGTGGCATCCACTTCGCCGGAATAAAACACGCGCACGCCGCTCCCGGCGTCCTCGAATCCATCTGCGACGCCGACCGCGTCATCATCTGCCCCAGCAATCCGCTCATCAGCATCGGCCCCATCCTGGCCGTGCCTCGCGTCCGCGAACAATTGCGCGCCCGCAAAGAGAGCGTGATCGCCGTCTGCCCCATCGTCGGCGGCAAATCCCTAAAAGGCCCCAGCGACAAGATGCTCATTCAACTAGGCTGCGGCTCCTCCGCCTCAGCGGTTGCCAAACTCTACGCCGATTTCACCGGCACTTTCGTCATCGACCGCCGCGACGCGTCGCAGGAACCTGCCATTCGCGCCCTCGGCATGAAAGTCGCCATTCTGCCCACGGTCATGCGCACACGCGCGCAAAAACGCAAACTCGCCCGCGCCCTTCTGTCCCTTTAGGGATTGTTTTCGAATTTTCGAATCTGTGACCTTGCGCCCGCACCGCGTTCGATGAACCTCTTTCGGGCACAAGCGTTTATTGAGGATGAACATGCACCTGAAACTTAAACTGCTTTCGACAACCTGCCTAGAGAACTGATATAAGAGATTCGTCGGCAGGATCGCAGCCAGTCTGAATCTCAGTCTCGCTCTGCTATCAACCTCCGACAACTGGTTCGATTCCAGACTGTGATTGGTCACCACAAAAACCCCTGCGAGGTGGGACCGGCCTTCGGGCAAATCGAGGTTTGGCTCTGCGGGTTTAGACCCCCGCCGCACCTTGATGGTTCCACCAAAGCAGGTTCAGGAGGCTTTCAATCAATGGCCGAGGTGCTATGGATCGTGGTGCTAGCGGCTGTGCTTCTATTGATAGTAGCGAAGGTTTTGCCAGTTAAACGCGTGACTGTCTATGAGTATCAGAAAGGCTTGAAATATACCAAAGGTCGTTACGCGGCTACTTTGAGTCCGGGGCATTACTGGATTCTCTCCGCTTTTTCCTCCGTAGCCCTGGTCGATATCCGTCCGCAGTTTGTGACAATTCAAGGGCAAGATGTGCTCAGCTCTGATGGCGTAACTTTAAAAATCAGTCTTGCAGCCGAATTTCAGGTTGCCGACCCACACGTCGCGATCAACAAGAATGCTAGTTTTCAAAATAGCTTGTACCTGACGCTTCAGATGGCTGTTAGGGAGATCGTGGGCAAGGAGAAGATTGATACTCTCATTGAGAACCGCGCCGGATTTAGCTCTAAACTGACCGAGCTGACGTCAGGCAAGGCAACCGAATATGGGCTAAAGCTCATTTCCGCAGATATCAAGGACATCATGTTTCCGGGCGAAATGAAGAAGGCTTTCGCCCAAGTCGTGAAGGCTCAAAAAGAAGGTCAAGCGGCGCTGGAAAAAGCTCGTGGAGAGACTGCGGCGCTCCGCAGTCTGGCCAATGCTGCCAGAATGATGGATGACAACCCAAACTTGCTCCAGTTACGTGCCCTGCAAGCTTTCGCGGATCCTGGCGGGAACACTCTCGTTCTAGGATTCCCACAAGGATCTATTCCTATAGTTAAGCGGGGTGAAAAGAATTCCAGTCCCGCGCGGAAGGAATCTAGAGAAAAAGATGAGCACTAAAGTGCCTGTTCTCTTGAGTCTCAAGCTTGCCGTCGCAGTAGCGCATCCATCTCTCCATCAGTAGGCCAGTCCGGCGTTAGCCACACTCCAGCCGAGCGCCTTTCGCTACGCGCCTCACAGTATGGTATCTTCAAAAACTTCGAACATGACAACCACTCCACTCACCGCAACGGACTTTCGCCACGCGCTCGGCCAATTCGCTACAGGCGTCACGGTCATCACCGCTCCGCGTGCTCCCGGACAGGCGTACGGGATGACTGCCAACTCTTTCACATCGGTCTCTCTCGACCCGTTCCTCACTCTCGTCTGTGTCGACCAGCGCAGCCATCTCCTCCCTCTTCTCAAACAAAGCCGTTTTTTCGGCGTGAATGTTTTAAAGGAGCATCAGCAGGCTATCTCCGTCTATTTTGCGCAGTCTGAGCAGACTCCGGAGGCGGAAGCGAAGCTCGGCGTTCGCTACCGCTGGACACAAGCGGGCATTCCGCTTCTCGAAGACACCATCGCACAAATCGTCTGCAGGGTGGTCGCCAACTACATCGCCGGCGATCACACTATTTTTCTAGGGGAAGTCCAAAGCGCCGATCTATTTCCCGGTGAGCCCCTGCTTTTCTTCCGCAGCCACTACCGCCAGCTTGCCCCGCCCCGCTAGCGTTTCGCCTAACTCCTAAATTCGATTTCACTACCTTTTAATGCGCAGCCAAAAAACTCTCTTGACAATATTATAACTTCAGGGTATATTAACGTCTGGGATATACTGCAGCGCCAGCTTCCAGCTGGCGCTTTTTCTTTGGACTGGCTACTTTTTCAAGTCGCAGCCCGGCCACCGTCGGTCAAAGTCGTACCCCGGCAAGCCTCAGCGCAAGCCCTTTAGAATCAACATTGTACAAAAATGCCTGCAAGTGTTGATTCTAAGCCGCTTACAGAAAGCCTAAGTCCTTTATCAGCAATGTTTACAAAAAAACCGGGGGGGTACTCCAGACGGTGCGCCACGGGGAATCACTCTGTCGTTCGTTCGAGACCCACAAATCACCGGCCACGGACCGTAGGCTGCTAGCTTCGGGCTTTCAAACTTTCGACTGTCAACTTCCTCTCTTCAATGACCGCCTAGCGAATCCCGCTTGACTCCATACTCCGCGCCCCAGCGATCCGTCATCTGCCCGCGAATTTCCCAAAGCTCCGGGAAAAACTTGTGCCGCATTCCGTCCTCAAGAATCTCCACCGGCCGTCCCTTGAGAGACTTAGAGCCAAAACCAATCGTCCTATAGATCAGCTGCATGTGCTCGTATCTGAATTTCTGAAACAGTTCATCGAATTCCGCCAGCTCTTCGGCCACCATGTACGCATCCCCGTGGTTGTATTGCGAATCGTAGATCTTCTCGATCGTAAGTCCGTGCTTGTCCAAATAATTCGCCTTAAACGAATTCCAGATCGGCTGGTACATCTTCAGCAGCACGCGAAACCCGGGCGATTCTTGCCCGCTTCCGTTCCCTAGCTTCTTCCGAATCTCTTGATACTCCTTCGGCGACATTGTCTCCAGCAATGCGAGCTGTTGAATCATCAATTTCTGCGCCGTGTGCACGCGCCGAAATAGCGTAATCACACGATTCGTGTTCTCCTGCTGCAAATATTCATCGATGTCCAGCAGCGTGTACGCCATCAATTTCATCCACAGCTCTTCAATCTGATGCACGATCTGGAATTGCATCTCGTCTGCGTTGCACAGTTTGTCATAATCAAGTTGGCAAGAGAGAAGCGTCTTCGTGCTCAGGTACACTTCGTAGTCCAGCGTGCCGTCGCCGCCCATAATGGCGTAGAACTGTTCTCGATTCACGCGCACCTTCCCGAACGCAGCCGCCAGCTCAATCGCAAATACGCTAGCGCCCCGCGCAATTCATTGTAATGTCTCGTGAGCAAAATTCTTAATGCCTGTCCACGCTCGCCAATCCCGTCCAGCTATAGCCTCGTTGCGAGCGCAACAACTCATCCTTGAATCCCGTGGCCAGCCACGGCCGAACTTCTTCTTCCTTCAAGTAGTACGCCACCGGCGTGACCAATTGGTCGAAAACATTTGCATGAACTTCATCGAAGGGGTAGCTATGCATCGCAGCGAAATAATCCCCATAGGGCAAATGCTTAGGCCCTTTTCCATCTGGTCCCGGTCGGTAGAAAAGCTTGATCACGACCCAGAGAAACGCAGACGGAACCAGACACAGCACGCGCAACAAACCCGCCGGCAATTTCGAAGTCACCGCAGTTCTAATTGGATTGATAAACCGCGGAATCCACTCATTTCCCTCGTAACCATACACCCAAAAAAACACGCGCCCGCCATTTCGCACGCGTGAAGCCAAACTCGCAAATCCCGCAGCCGGATCCGGCAGGTGGTGCAAAACTCCCACCGAAAAAGCCATATCAAGAATCGGCTTCACTGGCGGATGCAGCAAATCCCCAATCACAACATGCGCGTTCGGCAAATCCCGTGTGTGCGCGAATGCCACAAACGCACTCTCTCCCAAGTCAAGCGATACTATCGCTTTCGCCCCGTGTCCCGCCACGATCGCCGTGTGCCGCCCTTTACCGCCCCCGCCCTCAAACACGGTCTGCCCCTTAAAATCATCGCCCGTCACTGGCGCGATCCAATCGAAAAACTCTTGCTCGTAATAACCGCGCAAATCGCTCCAGCGCGTCCACTCCTCCGCGAATCGCGAGGCTGTCTCGAGTTTCAAGTTCTCCAAATTCGCCGGCAAAAGTATTGGTACGCCTTCGCGAATCGAAAACACTGCATTACATCCGGCACACGCCAGCGTCCCCGCCATGACGTGCTCTTTTTCTTCGCGAACTCCTTCTTTGCGAAGCGTCAGTTCACCGCCGCAATTCGGGCAAGCAAGATAATTCAAAGCTTCTAGTCGCATGTCACCTGGAAATACAATGGAAAATCGAAATGCTTCAAAAATTCAGAAGGGAAGTAGTGCCAATCAGTTCCGGAAGGCATGCCGCAAAGCACCGCGAAACATGGCAAACAGGTGCGCAATTTCCGCTGAACTACCAGCCCCCGGCTCCCGCCGTTCGCGGAGGCTCGTCGCGGCCCGCCAGCGCTTCGCGGCGGCTGCGAAATTCGCGCACATTATAGACCGGTTTATTTTGCGATTCGTAATAGGTCCGCGCCAGCATCTCGCCGATCAATCCTGTCGCAATAAACTGAATCCCGCCCATAACCAAAGCCATTCCCAGCAGCATCAACGGCCCGTGATTGGCCAGCAGTCCTTCATCCAGCAGAGCTTTGCGGAGGAACACCCATAGCCCGATCCCCGCTCCACCGGTCAGGCAGGCCAAGCCCAGCAGGCCGAAAAATTGCAAAGGCTTCGTCGAATAATCCAACAGGAATTTCACGCTCATCAAATCCAGGAGCACGCGCACGGTCCGCGATATCCCGTAATTAGACTCCCCGTTCTTCCGCGCGATATTCGAGATCGGCACTTCCGCCACGGACGCTCCGGCCCAACTCGCCAGCGCGGGAATGAACCGGTGCAACTCGCCATACAAATGAATCTCCGACAAAACCTCGCGCCGGTAAGCCTTGAAGGTAGTTCCAAAATCGTGCAAATCCACGCCAGACAGTTTCGCCATCATTTTGTTGGCAATCCGGCTGGGCAGTTGTCTCGTCAACCAATGATCCGTGCGCGATATCCGCCACCCGCTCACCAGATCGTAGCCTTCTTCAATTTTTTCCAGAAACCGGGGAATCTCGTCCGGGTCGTGCTGCAAATCTCCGTCCATCGAGATAATGATTTCGCCGCGCGCAAAATCAAAGCCCGCCTTCAAAGCCGGCGCTTGGCCAAAATTTCTCCGTAGCTGCACTACATTTACCCGCGGATCATGCTCATAAATGTCCGAAAGCACCTTGAACGTCTTGTCTTTGCTTCCGTCATCCACAAACACCAGTTCATACCGCTCGCCAATCGCATCCATCACCTCCGTAAGCTTCACGTAGAGTGGTGGAATATTTTCCTGTTCGTTGTAAAACGGAACGACGATCGAGTAGCGAATAGGTGGATCGTTCTTCATGCTTTCAGTTCTGAGCTTTCCTCAGGCTTCTTGGGCTGCGAAACCATAGTCTACCAGTCGAATCCCCTGCGAGGCGACAAGATTTCGTATTTGCGTGTTCGTCAATATCTCCAGTTCAGCTTGACGCGAAGCCTGCAGCCGGGTCGCCGATTTGGCCAAATCCGCATCCGCATATCCCGGATGGCACATTAATTCGGTCGTGCCTTCCGGCAGAATCTCGAGCAGCCGCAAAACGCCTTCCCGTGTCAGCTCCCCCGTCTGCGCAATTCCGCAAAAATAGTCCGCTGCGGCAATCCCTGCGCGTTCCGCTTGTTCCCGCGCATCCCGCGCCAGCAGTTTCAGGCCTCGAGCCTGCACACCTTGCTTCATCACTACGGTCCCTCTTTGTTTCGCGCCCGAGGAAAGCGCCGCACGCAGGCTAGATTCCTCATGCGAAATCCGGACTGCCGCAATCCCATGCCTCTTCGCCAGCCGCAGCGCGATCTCGAACAACCCTGGCAGCATCTGCACGTGACGGTGCCCGTCAAGATGGGTCGGCTCGATTCCAACATCACGCACTTTCTGAATCTGCGCGTCCCATTCGCGCTCTACTTCTTCAAGCAATACACTTCGACGCGCCAGCTTCAGTAACAAACTCTCCGGTTTACCCTCCAACTCGCCACGGTCGTTCAAAAGCGTGCTCACCAATTCCCGTTCCGCTACCGGTTCGCCATCGCTCAAATTCAAATGCACGCCCACGCCCAACGCCGGCGTCGTCCGCGCCAATTCGACGCCAGAGGCAAATGCCGCGCCATTAGCCAGCAGGGAAGCGCTCGTCACAATGCCGTTGCGGTGCGCCTCGGCTATCCCCCGGTTGACGCCCTCCGTCCACCCCAGGTCATCCGCGTTTACAATCAGGTTTCTCAATGCTTGCCTGTCCCGTCGTTCCGGCCTGTACTTCGGTACAGCTATCCTTTCGTGTGCCGCCACTCGACCGTACCATTGACCCTATTTCCCCTCAACTCTAGCATGGCTTCCAGAGGCAAAAATGCCGCCAGTTAAGACGCGTGAGAGCAAGGTGTTAGGCGAGCGCTACGGTGACAAGCGCCGCGGCCGCCGCATGAACTCCCGCGTTCCCGTCCGCCTCGAGTGGGACGGAGACGCCGGAAAGCGCTTCTCGGTGGAAGCTCACACCCGCGTCGTCAATCCGTACGGCTGCATGGTGGTCTTAGAGCAGGAACTCAAGCTCGAACACCGCCTGGCGCTAACAAATCTTGCCACGGACACCAGTAACGCAGCCGTAGTGGTCTGGCGTGGGGTTCCGCGCCCGGACGGCTGGGAGTACGGCGTGGAACTTGTCGCGCCGGAGATGGATTTTTGGGGGCTTGAGCTTTGATGAAACCTCAACCGAACGTGAAACCGGTTACCGGGGCCCCTAGAGTGGTTTCGACGCGTCCGCCCACGGCGGAAGAGCGCCGCCGCGCCCAGCGTGTCCTCCTGAGGATCCGAGTTGTGGTCCAGGTAACCGGCAAATCGAATACGCTCGAAGGCCATACCCATACCGTCAGCGCGAGCGGCGCCATGCTGATTATTCCGGAGCCCCTTCCGGAAGGAACCATGGTTACCATCGAAAATCCCAAAGCCCAGAGCAAGGTCGAAGCCCGGGTGGTGCGTCCGCCGCAAATGAGCCACGAAGGCTCGCAAGTTCCGGTGGAGTTCACCTCGCCCTCGCCCAATTTTTGGGGCATCTTCTTTCCACCCGACGTCAACTGACGATCCGACAAGAATTGTCATCCTGAGCGAGCGCGGCGAGTCGAGTCGAAGGATCTCTCCTAAATCTTCTGTCTCTAGTGTCTCGGTACTCTCGGTGTCCGCCCTCAACAGCGCCTGCCACCACCTAGCCGGGGCGTAAAATCGCACGGTTTGTTTCTCGCGTCTCTCCTACTCGTCGACCAAATAAAAGCGGCCCCGAAAAAATCGGGGCCGCTCCATGGTTTCTGCGAACTAGGGTGACTGCTACTGAATCGTCACATTGATCGCTGGCGCAACCGGCGTAGCCAATGGACTACTCGTGATGGCGATGGTTGTGCTCCCCGTAACGGTTAAGTTGAGCGTACCGCTGGCTGACGCCGCGGTCCTTGCATCGCCCAAGTAGTGAGCGCTGATCGCGTGTGTCCCCACGGCTAGTGCCGGAGCGGTGGGTGTCGCCACTCCGCCCGTCACAGTGGCTGCCGTGCCGATCATCGTCGCGCCATCGAACAGCTGGACCATCCCAGTTGGCGTCCCGCCGGTGACCGCTACGCTGAACGAGAACGTAGCGGGAGAAATAACCTTAGCGCTTGCCACGGTCAACTTCGTCACCGTGGCGGTCGGCGGTGGCGGAACGACTCCCCCTCCTGCGCCGTTGCATCCCGCCGTAAGGCCAAGAATGCAAACCAGCCCCAACCCAAGCGCCGCGCGATACTTCTTGCGCCCGCCTGGCAGGAACAGCAGGAACAGCGCCGCAAAGCCGGTACCCGCGCTTAGCGTCCACCATCCCTTGCCGCCCATCGTTGGAGGAACAACCTTTGCATCCAGCATCCGGCCCTCCCGAGCATTAGAAGCGGTCAGCGCTGTTGATGTAGCGGTCACCGAGCACATCAGCTGCCCTGTAACAGCCACTGCCCCAGTCACGTTGATGTTCAGCGGAGAAGGCGTGCAGCTCACACCCGGCGGCAAAGAAGCTGCCGTCGGCGTAACTGCCACCATGCCCGTGAATCCCCCTGAGGGCGTCACAGTGACTGTTAGCGTCGAAGCCGCGCCCGTTGTCGAGCTAAGAATCAACGGCTGGGGACTGTAAGACACCGTGAAAGTCCCGCCACCAGCAGGAGTCACGTTGAACGCGCTGCTCGTCGCGCTGGTCAATCCTGCTGCGCTCGCCGTCAGCGTGTAGCCCGTCCCCGCCGTGTTGATGCTCAAGTTCGAGAAGGTGGCTACCCCAGCCACCGCATTCGCTGTCAGCGTCCCGGACAGAACTCCGCCGGGGCCAGCGTTGTTACCGATGGCTATGGTCACCGCATTCGTCGCTGTCGCGATCAGGTTTCCTAACGCATCTTCGACACTTACTTGCACAGGGGGCGTGATCGAAGCGTTTACCGCAACGTTCGACGGCTGCACGGTAAACGCCAGTTTCGTCGGCACGGCGGCGGTCACATTAAATGCACTGCTCGTCGCGCCAGTCAACCCCGTAGCGGCTGCTGTTAGTGTGTAGCCCGTCCCCGCCTTGTTGATGCTCAAGTTCGAGAACGTGACCACTCCATTCACTGGGGCCCCCGTTAACGTCCCGGCCAGAACTCCGCCGGGCCCAGCGTTGTTTCCGATGGCTATCGTAACGGCGTTCGTTGCTGAGGTAACGACATTGCCGTTTGTGTCTTCCACGCTCACCTGCACTGGGGGGGCGATAGAAGCGCCTACGGCCACGTTCGAGGGCTGCACGGTAAACGCCAGCTTCGATGGTGGGAGCGTCACCGTCAATGCCAAGCTGCTAAGGGTGCAAAGGGTGGTAGCGGTACTAACCGGCGTTGTGCAGCTGTTGTAATTTCCGCTGCTGCTTGTGAACGTTGCGGTGATGTTCTGTGTCCCCACCGTGGTGAATGTGGTCGGCAGCGTCGCTGTGGCGAACGCACTCCCAATTAGGTTCGTGGATGTCGTCGGGACCACCGTAACCGTGCAGGAACTCGCGGTGCCGCAAGCTGAGAAAGTAATCGAACCCGTCGGACCAGCCCCACTACTACCGGTGCCGGTCACGGGACTTTGTGTAAAGACCGTGGCCGTCAACGTCACCGATTGACCGGTGTACGCTGTCGCTGTGGCAAGACCATTTAGGGTCACCCCAGTCTGCGTTGCAGTAGGAGTGATCGTAATCCCAAGGGCGGGTGCCGTACTTGGGTTATAGCTACTGTCCCCAGCATAGCTCGCCGCGATGCTGTGCGAGCCAACCGAAAGGCCCGTGTTACCAAGGACGCGGTCCTCCACAAATCCTAGGGGATTGAGAAGCGCTGAATTCGTCGAAACGCCGGTTGCCGTGTTTAGGAAATCGTTGAGCGGATTCCCGTCGGCAGTAAAAGTCACCTTTCCGGTGGGGCAGGGAATCGTAACTGCGGCCGCCGAGCACTGCTGATTGTCCTGATTCTGCGAGCCGATTACATCGACGCGGAACAGATACGGGCTGCCGTATGGCGCAGAAGCCGGGGCAAGCGGCGCAGAGGTGGCGGTCCAATATTCCCACATCGTGGTCGCAGAAGTGCTGTTTTCCTTAGACACCGTGACTGTGACCGGCGCGGAATCGCTGGGCGCAAACGTTCCGTCGCCTGCGTAGTGCACGACAACGGGGTATGTGCCGCCAGGAAGCTGGTTGGTAGCCATGGAAGCAGTGCCCGCGCTCAAAGTTCCAAATACAGTGGCGGAGGCGCCCGGAAATCCTGCTGGGGGTACCAGCGTGACGTCGCCGGTTGGCGTTCCTGATCCGCTCGTTACGGAGACATTGAAGGTGACATTCTGTCCGTGGCTTAGGGCGGTGAGCGTCGCCGGCAAAGTAGAAGTGATTGTAGAAGTCGAGGCGTTGTAGTTGGTCGTGACATTGCCCCAGTTGGTTACAAGATTCGACACGTTCACGGAACCAAGGCCAGTTGCGAGGTCATATCCGGCGGTGGTCGTCCAGCCTGGCGTGGTACTGCTGGAGGGCTCGACGAGAACGCCAATCGCGTTCGCGGCCGCCGTGCTGCAATCCGGTGTCGTAAACGAGTCGAAAAGGTTAGGAAATAGTGTTGGAAAGGAGCCCACGCAGGCCACCGAGTTATTACCCTTCGTAACGTCGTTGAAGGTACATGATGCATTCGGTCCTGTCGAAGAATTGCAGCTCAAAGCCGCGTTTGCATACTGAGTTGCTGCAAGCTTATACAGGACATAGTTGACGTTGCCTTGGCCCTCGCCTGCCTTTAACCGGGAGTTGTTGACCTCATTTTGGTTCACGAGTGCCACGATCCCCGCAAATGCGGGGGACGACACCGAAGTCCCGCCTACGCCGGTAAAATTTAGGTTACCTGTCAAACTGCAGGGTTGGCCATTTTGGCTAGCAGAATCCGCTAGACACATAATGTAGAAGTTGTTACTCGCTGTATTCACCGCCGCAAACAAAGATACGTCGGGAATATCACGAACTCCGTCGGCCGGCATTCCAGTCAAGCCGGTGCTTTGCTGCCATACGGGTTTCGGAGTTCCACTTATACAGGTCACCGACCCGTCCGCATTAACGGTGTTACTTGAGCAGTTACTCGCTCCGCCTCCGCCGCCCGATAGATCGGGAGAGTTTGGATCCTGGAGATCGATCAACGGACTCTGACAAATTGAGTTCAAAGTCGCGGAAGTTGCTGCGCTGGCGCACCCTCCATTCCAGGTAATTTCTGGAATGTACGATTTGACTGAGGCAAGACCGGTTCCGCTGTTCGTCGAATTCCAATACGTGGCGGGATTTGTGGCATCGTCGAAGTCGGTTCCGCCTACGGCTACGTTGAATTGAGTCGAAGCCGTTCCACTGACTGCCAACCCGGCGTCCGATGCGTTGGTGAAATTGCCTGAGAATTGGTCCGGATCGCACGAGGCAGAGCCAGTGTCGCCGGTAGAAACCATAACGGTAATGCCTTGCGAAGCCGCCTGTTCCCACAGGACAGTATCAAGCCCACTATTCTCCGCTTCGCACGAACCGAAGCTCTCGCTCATAATCGGGGCCAGATTGTTCACGACGATGTAGATCGCGGAAAGATCAACTCCATCAATAAAGGTGCTGGCCTGCGTGTCTGAAACGACAAGGAGTATTTTTGCTTTCGGTGCCACCGCTCCTGACCATTCGATATCAAGTGTCGCTTCGCCGTCGTCTGCCACCAAGATTCCAGGGTCCGGCCCGGTCAGCACGACGTTGTTGGCATAGCTGAAGTTCGTCAGATTAGAAATCCCGAAAGCATTTCCGAACTGGGTGATATCGGACAACGTGATGTTGGACCTAGCCACCAGCGCGATCGTCTGTCCGGTTCCATCGAGATTCGACGGTAGGTTATAGATCTTTGCGAAATCGCCCGGTGCCACCGCCGCACACGGTTGAGTGCCTTGCGTGGGGGTGCCTGGATTTGGGCAAATATTCGCATACGTAAACTGTTTCCCATTGGCAGCAGCCTTTGCCTTTGCTTCCTCCAGGGTCTTGGAGAAATGGAGGAAAGACTTCTTTCGGAAGTTGTGTAGCGAATGAACCGTGGTGACTACGGGCGCCAGGGCCGCCGGAATCTGAGGAACGGATACGTTCGCCATGTGGGCTTCGCCCTTTACCATGAATCTATGTATCTCAGTATGAAACGCATTCCGTACCAGGCCTGCCGTTCCGCTGAATTCGATAAACATGTTTCCCGGGCTGGTCTTGATCCCGGTGAACCCTTTTTGTGTGAGCCAGGCCGTTACTTTCTGGACGTCCGCGTCCGCCACGCCAAACTGCTGACCGAACTGTTGTGGCGTTAGCCAAGCGTGATAATTAGGCGAATTCTTGGTCTGCTGCTCGTCCATCAAGTTGCGCAGCGCAGCCTCCTGCTGCGGCGAGCGCTGCAAAACCAGAAGCATCCTGTTCATGGGCTGCGAGTCTGGAACGACTCCGCGGTCGAACTCCGCTCGCGCCAGCGGATGCACTCTCGCATGCATCGGGACGAGGTTCGCCTCATCGATCGCTTGGGTAATGCGCGCCGGCGCTAATTTGGTCTGCGCGGTAGCCGCGAGGCTGGAAATCGTAAAGAGGGTGGCCAAAAGCAGAAGGGAATTCCGAAGAATGAGAGCACTAGTCTTTTTCATAACCCGCCCACGCTGCAGATTTGGTGCGTAATTCAGGGATTCGCAATCGGTCCAGAGGGTGCAACTTCATCCGTAAAGGATTAACCCCTTTATATATTGGCTGCCTTGGTAAGGGCTTGGCCCGAAAACGAATTTGCCCGAGAAACTGATGGAAGAGGTTACCACAAACCGTTTGCAGCCTTGCCACTAACTTGCTGCTGATCTTGACAGGTGGCACCACCCTCAGAACGCCCTCATCCACAACCCCGGTCCATCTTCGAACTGCGCTATCAGTACAAATCCCCAACATCTGAACCGCAACGGCCTCTTCTTTATTCCGTATTCCATTGATCCGTCTTTACTTAGTTCCGCGAAACCTCCTGTGCAGTTCCCGCGCCTTTCGTGGAACCGTGGTATGGCCGCTCGTAACAAATTACCAACCCATCGCCCTGTATTTAGTTTCGCCGCTACTCCAAGATATTCGTTTTCCCGCCGATCCCCTTCCCGCGCCCTTTTCAAACTGTTCCACTCTCCGGGGTTTCTCCACTCAGCGCCCGGGGCCTACCCCGGGCGGGTCGGGGCCTTCGCCAATCTCCATCCCCAACAAGAAATCAGGCGCTTCACTTTTTCCGTGAAACCCGCATCCCTTGTCTTTTGTGTCCACTACCAACTAAACCAAGGTGGCCAATCTCCTACCCTCCGTGCGACGTGTCGTTGACAATCGTCCTCTACTCGTGCCAAGTAAGGGCGCGCGGAGGCCGTATGACACGTGCTTTGTTGCTTGTGACAGTAGCGTTCCTTGCAGGACTCGGCATCGGCTACTACGCCCGGAGCGCAGGTATCGGCGTGCCACACAAAGCGGACCCTCACGCCGCGGACTTAGCCGCAATCGAAAAACTCCACGGGTCAGACGTTGCGGCCACACTGACGCAAGACCCTGCCTCGCTGACGAGTCTCTGGTCGGACGATGGAGTAAACCTCGGCGCCGCCGGCACGCCTGTGGTGGGCATAAAAGCTATGAAAGAGATGTATGAGCAATTCCGGGTTGGGAACCCGGATTTCAAGGTATTGAACTACGTGTCAGACATCGAAGAGATTCAAATCGCGGGAGACTGGGCCATCGAGGTTGGGAGTGTGCAAGCCACGTACAAGCTGTCTGCCAAGGACGCCCCCGTCAATGTCAACGACAAGGCCATGCGTTTGCTGAAGCGGCAGAGCGATGGCTCATGGAAATTTGCGTTGGTTGGCCTGAAATAACGGAGACTAGAGTAGCGAACACGGGGCGACCTGCGTGCGTTAATCCCGACCTTCCCTACCGAATCGAATCGCGGAGCTGAATGAGAGCGGTATCGGCCGCGTCCACCTTGATCAGGCCAAAGCGAGGATTGTCGAAATCGAAGATCACATAGACGGTGATCGAGATGATCGAGGCATAAATCAGGACATGGAACCAGCTCCGCGTCTGGCGCTTGGACATGGCGTAACCCGCGAGCAAACCAGAGAGGAGCGCGATGCCAATCAGCAGGTAAAACACGAGGGCCGGAAGATGGATCTTTTGCCCAACGGCACGAGAAGTAGCGACATCGATCATTTCGCTAAGGGCTGGCAAGAGAAGCCTAGCAGAGTCTTGAGTTTGGTCCGCCCGGCTGGCGGTTAACGCTTGGGACCAAATCTGCCCCTGCAGCGCCGACGCCCGCGCAAATTCAATCTCCGAGGCTTCCTGGTGCGCAAACTTTTCATAAGCCTGAAGGCGAGCATCGAGATAGTCTCGGAATAAATGGCGTATCGCCGGCTGCTCGCTTGCAGGAAGAAGGTCCAAGCGAAGATAGGCTGTACTGATGGCGTTAGCCTCGCGAACAATGAGCTGGTGCCGGGATTCAAGCCGGGATGTTGCTCCTGCAAAACTGAATCCGAGGAGAAGGCCAAGAAGCGCGAAGAGTGCAGCCTCGATGTTGCCGATGCCAGCGTAAGCCAATTCGTGAATTTTCTTTGAGTCCTTACGTCCAATGCGGTAGCCAAGCTCAAGACAAATCAATATGCCGCCGAATAGGCCAATTAACAATCCCTATACGGCTAATCCATAATGGCTCATGAATGCGCCTGACCTCGTCTTGGCGATGCGATTTGCAGGAGTATACCGCTATCGAAGTAATTTCAAGGAAGTGGTGCCGATGGGGAGCGGAACACAAACGCTACAACCATGTGCGATTGGATTGGATTTCCCTCGTAGGTTGCCGCGCTGAAATTCCAATTCTTCAATGCGCCGGTTGCAGATGCCGTCAGCGGCGGGACGTCTCGCAGGGTCGCGACCTGGGCGGCGTTGCCATTCGTGTCCAGCGTAACGTTCAGGACCACCGCTCCCTGGGCTTTTGCCTTGGCAGGATACGGCGCAAACGTGGCTGTGTTCAGTTGTGGGGGATAAAATGCCTGCTCTTTCGTAGAGATGGGTTGAACTTGCGATAGCGGCGGCAGCGGAATGTTGTCCGCTCCAAGAAAGCCGGGATCGTACACGATGTTGATCGTCAGCGTCGATTCCACGGGCTTCCCGTCACGCGTCGCCGGAGTGTACGTCCAGGAGCGCACCGCTGCGGCGGCCGGCCCGGATACCGAGGAAATATCCCGCAGAATCGTCACTCCGAGCACCTGACCTGTCTTCTTCACATAGACGGAAAGCGTCACCACGCCCGCATCAAGGCTGCCCGCGGGGTAGGGGATGTCACCCGCTCTGCTCACGCTCGCCGGAACGAAATGCGGCGGCTCTTTTGCCTCGCTGGTTAACGCCCAAGCCGCAACAAGCAGCGTCAGTAGCAAGACGCTGTTGGAGACGTTCAGAATTCGCTTAATCACTGAATTTGTCCTCTCAACCATCTTCGATGGTTTCCTAATTTGTAGCTGCAGCGGCGGAGGAGACTTGCGGTGGTGAACCGAATTGAATCTTATACAATTCCGCATACACGCCGTTGCGGGCCAGCAATTCGTCGTGGGTGCCTTGTTCAGCTACGACGCCACCTTTTAGGACGACGATCTTGTCGGCGTCGCGAATGGTGCTGAGCCGGTGCGCAATGGTGATCACCGTGCGGCCCTTCATTAAGCGTTCCAGGGCTTCCATAACTAGTTGCTCGGATTCCGTGTCCAGAGCCGCTGTGGGTTCGTCCAAAATAAGGATGGGGTTGTTCCGTACGATGGCGCGAGCGATGCCGATACGCTGGCGCTGGCCGCCAGAGAGCGTGTCGCCACGCTCGCCGACCATAGTGTCGTAACCGTGCGGCATGCGCTGAATAAACTCATCGGCATTCGCGAGTTTGGCGGCTTCTACGATTTGCGCTTCGGTTACGTCTTTATGGCCGTAGGCGATGTTATCGCGCACAGAGCCTGCGAAAAGAATGGTCTCCTGCAAGACGTAACCGATCTGATCACGCAGAGGAAGAAACTTGTAATCGCGGAGGTCGACCCCGTCAATTTTTACACTGCCGCCCGTGGGATCGTAAAAACGGGGAATTAAACTGACGATGGTGGACTTGCCACATCCGGTGGGACCGACGACTCCGACCATTTGACCAGCTTTGATGCTGAAACTGACATCCGTTAGCACTTTAGCCTCATCGTTATAGGAGAACGCGACATTTTGAAATTCGATTTCTCCCTTAAGCGCTTGTGGATCACGCGCTCCAGGGCGCTGCGGAATGACGGTGTCGGCTTCGAGAATGGCGCGAATACGATCGACACCGACCGCGGCCTGAGCGATCGTGTTGGTCATCGTGGCGAGGTCCTGAACCGGTTTGAAGAATTTGCTCAAGTAAGAAAGGAAGACAGTTAGGCCTCCGGCGGTCATCGCTCCCGCGAGAATAAGAGAGGAACCACGATAGAGCACGAACGCGGTACAGAGAGAAACGGTGACGGCAACGATCGGAGATAGCAGGGCCTTGATGCGACGAGCTTTTAGCGAGGCATTCACGGTGGCCTGACTGACCTCTGCGAGTTGAGCCTCGGCAAGTTCTTGACGGCCGAAAGCCTTGGTTACGCGCATGGATTGCAGGCCTTGTTCCACGACTTCCACGATCTTGCTCTGTTCTTTGCGGACTTGGTGGGTAGCCTTCTTGACGGTTTTTTTGAAGCGCGACACCAGCAGCAGCATGAAGGGTGTAATGGCCACGGCGATCAGAGTGAAGTCCCAGTTCAACCAGAGCATGACGACCAGCATGGCGATGATCGTGAACATGTCCACGATGATGCCCAGCGTGGAAGACGACGCAAAGCCCTGGATCGTTTGCACGTCGGCGGTAACAGTGCTCAAAAGCGTGCCCGTCTCGTGTGTGTCGTAATACTTGAGTGAGAGCTGTTGCAGATGATGATAGGTCTTGAGGCGGAGATCGTTGGCTACCCACTGGCCTACGCTGGTGGTGTAGTAGTTCGCGATATAGGACATGGCCGCGCCGATCAGCGCGATCAGGACGGCGGCGATGGCGGCAGCCTCTGCAATTTTCATTTTGCCTTCGCCGCGCAAAAGTGGGCCAAGCAAGTGGGTCATTTCGGGCGAGAGTTTATGAGTGCCCACTACATTGTCGAGAATGATTTTCAGCGGCCACGGACCTGCCACACTCATCGCGGTTTGGACCAGCATCGCGATCAATATAACCAGTAGGGTTCCGCGGTAGGGCTGGATGAGACTTCGGATAAGGCTGAACAATCGAAAGCCTCCTACTGAGGACGCACACTGCAGGGAAGCAGCTGTTTTGGCGTTCTCTGCTCTTGCTTGACCTGGAGAGCGGATTCCTCAACAGCGCGCCACGCGGCTGCAGTTAAGCACTGCGAATACCTACGAGGCACAGCATCTGGCAGGCTAGCCGATCACTCCTTTTGGAAAAACTGTCACTTTTAACAGTGCGAGGAATTACCTAACGGTCCGATCGCCCGCTCCGTCCTGACATGCCAGACAGGTGAATTGGGAATCTCTCTCGTTGCCCAGGACTGTCTGTAATTGTGCGAGATCGCCTACTGTGGTGCGACGTGCGCGACGGATTGGAGAACGATCGTCGTCTTGGGTCGTTGGGTGGGACTCACCGAGAGACGCTTGGTCTCCATTAGCTGTCTTAATTCTGCGTAAGCGGACGAGCCTGCTTCGGATGAAACCCTCGTTGAGAGTTCCAGTATCTTGCCTCCCTGCCACTCCCAAAGTTCCAACGCGAGTCTGCCTAACTGTGGCTGAGCCTGACCTTGCCAAGCGCTTGATTTAACTTCGACGATTCTTTGGACACGGGTCCAATCCACCGAAGCCTGGGCGTCTCGTAACAGTCTCTTTTGTCCGGCGCTAAGCAAACGAAAAACCTCATTTCCAGTTTGGGGAGGCTCTTCCGAGACGTATCTCTTCCGCATCGAATACGAGAAGACCGCTCCTTCCTCTGTCTGGTCAACTTCACATTTGAAGTCGTCGCCACTTTCGGCGTAGGGATTGAGCTTCCTCCCGGTGGGCGACCGCAATTTGATGGTCAGTTCGCTCTTTGCGCCCCGACGCAGCCTTACGATTACTCCTTGAGACAAAAGCTCGAGCGCATCGGTATCAAAGAAGTAGATACGAGTGACAGTTTCTTTTCTGGCCCTAAGGGCCACGATGGCGTCCTGCGTTTCCGCCGCGGGGAGCAGGACTTTGACCTCAACATTGCACTTGTCCTGCGCGGGGAGACCCGCACAAAAAAAGAACAGCATCCATGCGAGGAGATGGAGGGAGACTGCATTTCGTCCTGGCCTACGCGATATATGACTCACCCGGATTATGATATTCGGAGCAAATCCCGTGGGCATTGGCAGTTTTTACAGGAGCCACGTATTCCAGAAGTGCATCCAGCACGAGGTCCAGACTGTCATGAATTCAGCGTCAGAATGCCGAGTCTCTGCGCATTGCGCGGGAGCGCCTTCTAGATTCACAACAGGCCCAGTCTGCCTCTGAGGATTTGCGTACAATCTCCGGCGTCCACATTGGTTGCTACTGTGTCCATCTCGTTGACCCAGCTGAGGCGTTCCGCATGGTACGTTCCTTGAGTGAATCATAAATCGGTGGGTTGCGGAGAAGAGTGGTAAAGAGCATCGCCGCGAAGCATGCACCCAGCATCGGTTGAAGCATCGTGACGTCCCCAGTCATCTCAGTGACAAGCACGATTCCGGTAAGCGGCGCCCGCACGACTCCTGCGAAAAAGGCGGCCATGCCTACGACCGCGAATGCCACCGGTTGAATGTGGAGCCCCGAGAATAAGAATTGACAGCCGATCCCAAAAAACAGGCCGAGTTGCGCCCCCAGCACGAGCATCGGAGCGAAAAGGCCGCCGGGCGTTGCGGCGGCGTAAGAAACGGCGCCCAGAGCGAAGCGAATCAGAAACAGTATTGGAATCAGGGCGAGCGTCCCCAACCCTTCCAAAGTACGTTGAGTAATCGGATCGCCTCCACCGACAAGTCCGGGCGCAAACCATGCCAACACGCCGACAGCAGCGCCGATGAAGGCAGCGCGCAGTTCAACGGGCCATCGACGCAGTCTGTCCGCTGCGGCGATTGCCCCGAGAATCGCGTGATTGTAGGCGATGCCAGCAAGCCCGGCCACAGCGCCGAGTACGAAGAAGAGGATCTTTATTCCATTGTTCCTTGTAAAAGCCAATGCCTCGACATGGAAGTCCGGCTGGTAACCTAGGAACAGATGCGCCACCGTGATGGCGGCTGACGACGCACCGAGCGCCACGATGGCGATACGTGGTTCGAATCGCCGCACTAGTTCCTCGAGGACAAAAATTGCCCCAGCGATCGGTGCATTGAAGGCCGTCGCGAGCCCGGCCCCCGCGCCTGCAGCAAGAAGCACCCTGCGGTCCGGCAAATTTCGCTTAAATATTCTCGCCAAGGTGTCGGCGCTGGTCGCACCCATCTGCACGCTGGGGCCTTCGCGACCGAGCGCAAGCCCCGCGCCCATCGCGAGCAGGCCACCAAGAAACTTCACCGGTATCAGAGGGAAAGGCGCTTCTGGTAGCTTTCCTTCGAGCACAGCTTCAACAAGGGGGATGCCGCTGCCAGACGCGAGGGGCGAGTACCGGCGAACTAGCCATGCCGCAAGGGCCGTTGCGGCAGCGCAAGAGAGGGTGACCATCAGAAAGCCAGGAGTCCTGTGGCCGTGCGCCCAAGAAATTAAGGTATCGCGAAGACGATCGCCGCGCTCTATAGCAAGGCGGAAGATCGACCCCAGCAGCCCGGCGATCGCGCCAGCGACAGGCGCTAGCAGGGCGAGCACGACAAGGCTGCCGGGACCTTCGTCGGTTTCGGCAGGCGGTTCTAACTTAGAGGCCATCGGCGCTGCGACTCTCCCGGGCGGATTGCTGGGACAGTCCGCATGAGCTGCGTAAAAGTCGTACTGCTATGCCCAATGTTCGGTAATGTGACCAACCCGGAGCTACTACAAGGGCAGTCCACATCGCCGCGAAGGCTCTTCTTTATTTTGCGCTTTCAATGTCGCGGCCAATTTCAGAACAAGGGATCGATTTACTTGCCAAACGCGAACACGCGTTTCCAGTCGTTTTTCATGCTGATGACGTTCCAGCCGCTTTTATTTGCCTGGGTCAGTAGGGCCTCGGAAAAAGTTCCGACATGGGTATCCGGAACCCCCCCTCGTCGATCCGTAGGCATACTCGCGCCGGGCATCATCGTGATTCCCCTTTGCGCCTAATAGCGTTGCCAAACGGGGAGACGCTAGACTGGAGCGGCACGCCGCACCATCGTCAAAAATGACAGAGATCGAGCCGTGTCGACTCCGCCTCACCTATCTTTCCTCCCCTCACGATTGGTGTGTCTGCATGACTGAGCCATCATGGAGATCATGCGGCTCGCGACGGGAAAACCGATGGAGCGGCGCGAATACGTTCAGAACGGGAGAGTGGACAAGTCGACGTTACCGCCAGAAAAGATGACACCCAGTTTTGGAGGAGCGCCGTCGGCGCGGGGGGCTAAGTTGAGTTCGGCGACGGCTCCCGGCTTGAGGAGGGGAGCAATGGCCACGGCGCTGCTCGGCTCGATGATGATCTTCATGCGTTCCCAAACGAGCCGCATCGCCGCAATGATCTCTTCCTCGCTCACCAGCAGGACACTGTCGAGATGACGCCGCAAAATCGCAAACGTTCGGGGAGCAAGAGAAGCGCGAAGGCCGTCGGCGATCGTGTCGCTCGAGTCGAGCGATTGAAGAGTGCCGGTTGCGAGCGAACGGTAGGCGTCGTCGGCGCGGGCGGGCTCGCAGCCAATGACGCGGATTTCGGGGCGCGCGGCTTTCACGCTGAGGCAAGTGCCGCTGAGAAGTCCCCCTCCGCTCACGGGCGTGAATATGGCGTCGATGTCTGGAACTTCTTCGAGAAATTCCTTCGCGGCGGTGGCCTGGCCGGTGATGATGCGGTCGTTGTCGTAGGGGTGAATCAGGATCGCACCGGTTTCGGCTTGCACGCGTGCGGAAGTTTCCTGCCGTGAAGTGATCGTCGGCTCGGAAAAAGTGATGCGTCCGCCGTAACTTTCGACGGCACGGCACTTCACGGACGGTGCGTTTTTCGGCATGACGATATAGGCAGGCACGCCGCGCCACGCCGCCGCGCAGGCTACGGCAGCGCCGTGGTTTCCGCTCGATGGTGTCACGATGCCATGCGCGGCTTCCTCGCCGGTCAGCGAAAGAATCGCATTTGCAGCGCCGCGAATTTTGAAGGAGCCGGTTTTCTGAAAGTTGTCACATTTAAAGAAAAACTGTGCGCCGGCCATCGTGTCAAGTGAATGCGACGTGAGAACAGGCGTGCGGTGGATGCGAGAAGCGATACGTGCATGCGCTTCGCGGATATCGTCCCAAGTGGGCGTCTGAAAATTCGTGGACTCGACTTGTGGCGCTGTGCTCATGGGACGCCCCGATGCGTCGACCTTTCAGTGTTCTGTGTCGTTACGTAAGTCCGATACGGAGCACATTATTGCACATGGAACGGATGCCCGAACCGCGGCGGAAGAAGGTTGTGGGTGCGTGAGCAGGCCAATCTGGCCGCAAGCGAAAACGGCAGATTTGCGGGGCAGTGCATGCGGCGTTGCGTGCGATTAACGCTTGTCGAAAAAACGCGAAGAAAGAGGTTTGTTCAGCGCGCCCCTTGAGAGGTACTATCTTCGCGGTTTACGATGAGCGGAAATTCGGGGAGCGGGGGAGAGCCAATGAGAATTCATGCTAAAGGCACTGAACGCATAACGCGAGCCTTGGGTGCCGCGCTATTGCTCGCCGGGATGAGTGGTGCAGCGTCCGGCCAGGTGCGCACCGATGCCGGCAGTATCGAAGGTTCCACGAGCGCCGATGGAAAGGTGCAAATTTTCAAAGGGGTTCCGTATGCAGCGCCGCCCGTTGGCACGCTGCGCTGGAAAGAACCGCAACCAGTGCCGAGTTGGCAGGGTTCGCGCAAGGCGACGGAATTCGGCGCGCGCTGCATGCAAGGAAATGTATTTGGCGACATGGTGTTTCGCGATGCAGCGCCGAGCGAGGATTGCCTCTATCTGAATGTCTGGACGCCAAAAGCTTCGCCCGATGCGAAGCTGCCAGTGATGGTGTGGATTTACGGCGGCGGCTTTCAAGCCGGCGCCACCTCCGAACCGCGGCAGGATGGCGAACGCCTCGCACGCAAGGGTGTAGTAGTTGTGAGCATGAACTACCGGCTGGGAATTTTTGGATTTTTCTCGCATCCACAGCTGACCAAGGAATCGCCGCATCATGCATCAGGGAATTACGGATTGCTGGACCAGGCCGCGGCTTTGCAATGGGTGCGCAAGAACATCGCCGCGTTCGGCGGCGATCCCCAGAATGTAACGATCTTTGGAGAGTCGGCAGGATCGTTCTCCGTGAGCGCACTTATGGCTTCGCCCGCTTCCAAGGGGTTGATCCATCGCGCGATTGGCGAGAGTGGCGCGTTTTTTGGCCGGACACTAAGCGCTAAGCCACTCGCGGAAAGCGAGCAGGATGGCGCGAAATTCGGGGCGTCGATTGGAGCGGATACTCTGGAAAAATTGCGAGCGATGACTTCGCAGCAGACGCTCGACGCCGCGTCGAAAGATAAGAACGCGTTCCGCTTCGGTCCGAACATCGACGGCTACTTCTTCCCCGAAAGCCCATCCGAGATTTTTGCGAAAGGAAATCAGGCGCACGTCGCCCTGCTCGCGGGGTGGAACCACGACGAGGGCAACTACCACATGTTCTTCGGAACGGACGCGGCGACCAAGGATAACTTTGCAAAGAAAGCCAGCCAGACTTACGGCGAAAAGGCGCCGGGCGTCCTGAAGGCTTTTCCAGCAGAAACGGACGAGCAAGCGAAGAGCTCGGCCGATCTGCTGGCCACAGCGAATTTCATTGGCTACGGCACATGGAAGTGGATCGAGATGCAGGTGAAGACGGGTGATTCTCCCGTCTACCGCTATGAGTTCGATCAGGCGCCTCCGTTGCCGCCCTCCGCACCTGGAGCACCGCCGCAAGAAAGTCGGGGAGCCTACCATTCGGCGGAAATTGAATTTGTATTCGGAATGCTCGACTCGAAGAAACTTCCATGGCGGCCCGAGGACTACGCACTATCCGAGCAGGTGGGTTCTTACTGGACGAATTTTGCCAAAACCGGAAATCCAAACGGAGAGGGACTGCCGCAATGGCCACAGTATTCTTCAAAAGACGGATACCCAGTGATGCACTTAGTCGCTTCGCCGCAAGCGGCGGCGGATCAACAGCGCGCGCAATACGAGGTCCTGGATAAGGCGTCTGCAAAGCCGTAGCGCGAGCCTTGCCATGGCTTGCAGAATTGTCCCTCGACTTGCGATCGATTAAGAAGCGTGGACGGCTTCGGAGTGAAACTTGATGGCGGCGGCGATGGTCAACACGATGAAATGGCCATTGCGACGACTTGGCTGATTAAGAAGGGCGGCTCGGATCCCGTGGGTGCCAGCACATGCAGGGAAGGCACCTTCATAAAGAGCTGCGCGATCAACACAAAGACGTTCAGGTAGAGCGCAATCGAAGCGGTTACCGCGTAAATTTTGCGCCATGCGCCTGCGAGGTGCTTGGCGTAGCGAGCAGGAATGGCTACAGCCAGCACGACCAACGAAATGGCGCCCACAATGTACCCCGGCGTCAGCCCGTGGAACGGAAAGAAAAAGCCCGTGATGCTGGTTAACGCGGTGGTCAGCAAGAAAATCCCGTTCCAGCTATCGAGGCGCTTCCCGGCGATCATCCCAAACAACGCTATGAACCCGTGAAGATGCCGATCAGACTCAACAGCACGTGAAAGAACGTGTACGGCGTCATACCAAAGACCATGGATTATCCCTTCTGGGCAAAGATGCCTTTAGATGATCGAGGTAGATATAAAGGGTGTATTTTTCTGCATTTACAGATGGTTCGCAAGACGCATTTTGGGGCGGCCCTGACCTGGCCAGGGCTGAGAGGCCTCGGCGCTTGGTGGAAACCGAGGACTGACAACTGGGCGGCCAATCAGAACGATGAACGGAAGGAATGGAAGGTACCCCTGGTACTAAGGATTGATGCTTGACCGGGCTTCTGGCTTTGCTACGCTGGGGTACCCCTTCTCGTACGACGCGAGGGCCTCGTCATCACCGCCCTCCCCAAGAGGAGGACATTATGCCAGGCGCAGAACGCAGACAACTTACCCGCCATAATAACCGCACACCGCTGCGATTTCGGTCGACAGGGGTGGCCGCGGACAAGAGCGACCATTTCACGGAAGCGCTAAACATCTCACGCGGAGGGTTTTATTTTGCCTCGTCGGCCCCTCTACAGGTCGGGATGCCCATTGAAGTCACTCTGAGGATTCCCGGTGAAAAGACAGGGAGCCAAACCGAGGAGATGAACTGCACTGCGCGTGTCGTCCACGTGAAGAATGAGGCCTACGCGGATGGCCGCATCGGTTTCGGGGCGGAAATTGTGAAGTTCAGCTCGGCGCGCGGGTAGGCGCGCTGTATCTCGAAGAGTTCGCGGGTAAATCACTCAAAATTTGGCAGTTTCTTGTTTCACTGACGCTTCTATTTTGGGCCGAGGTTCAGCGCTGTTGGATGCTTCGGTTGATAAAGACCGATCTCTCCGCCGCCCGGAAGTCCGATCTTCGTTATGGAGCCCCATCTTTCTTCGTGAACCACAGTGCACGTGACTCCCTTTTTCGCGAGCGCTGCCATTTCTAATTTCAGGTTGTCGCACATGAAATAGAGTTCGTGCGGACCATTGTTTTCGGAGGGGTGAAACGCGGCCTCGCCGGGCGGTAGCGCGAAAATCAGCCAGCCGTGTCCGGCATCCACGGACTGGAAGCCGAGTACGTCTCGGAAGAAGGCGCGGTCCGCCTCCGCGTCCTTCGTGTATACGATTACGTGAGCCCCCGAAATCATCAGGCCCTCCATAGTAAAGACGCGGAGATTCTGGCAGGAGACAAGTTTAGTGGAAACTGCAAAATACATTCAATCTCAAACAAATTAGAATTCGGCCAGAATTGCGGCTCAGGGTTTGACGGCGGGAGCAGTCGTTATGGTTTTGGCGCTGCCAATGTTTTCGAAACGGTCATAGGCGCGCACGGCGATGGTGTGCTCGCCGGGAGCGAGATTACTCAGCGAGAATTCGTATTTTTCGCTGGGGGCGTCGCTGACGTTTCCGGTGGGGGCGAGGAGTGTCCATTCGCCGCCATCGAGGCTGTATTGGGCGCGTTCAATGCTGCTTGCTGCATCCTTGGCGACGAATTGGATCAGTAACACATCGGAGTGGGCTGCGCTGGATTGGGACTGTTCCCGAGCGGCTTTCAACCCTTCGATCACGGGAGGCGTGTTGTCGACTTCGAAGCGTTCGCTTTCGCGTTCCGTTTTTAGGGCGACAGCTGGAGGATTCGAAGGCCCGTCGGTCGCAATAATCTTCAGGTAGTAGGCGCCATCGGGGAGTGTAGTGGTGTCCCAGGAATAAAATTTTTGATCGAGTTTGTCCTTCAGCAATTTCCACTCGTGTTCGTTTTCGCCGCGATAGTAGACGCTGTAGTGCAGATCGTCGTCGTTGTCGTCGTGGGCGCTCCACACCACGGACTGATAGCCTTTTTCACGGAAACCTTGGGGAGGTTGCTCGAATTTTACGGGCGTTGTGGTCTGCGCGATGAAAACGCCGGGAGTGTTCGGTGTCGGCGGCATTTTAAGAGCTACGCTTGGCGCCTGGCCGGTCGAGATGATCGTGTTGCCTTGCGCGCGCACTCCTGGATCCTGCAGGACGATGGCATCGATAACGGGTGCGATGTTACGCGGTAGGTAAGCGAGGCTGACCCAATTGATGCCGTCGCCGGGGCGACCGTCGTGAATGACGGCTTTCCATTGGAAGAATCTCGCGCTTGGTGCCTCAACAGAGCTGCCGGGTTTCGAATACGGTCCGAACCAGCGGGACCATTCCTTTCCGGGATCTTCGGTGTTGCCGGAGCGGACGAAAAACTCGAGGCGCGGTTCGCCACCGGATGCGGCAACGGATTTCGTTGAGGCCACAGCTGCGGGCGGCGGACCCCACCAATCGAGGCGCCCCCACTGCGAGAAAAGTTGCGCATCAAAGGAGCGCGATTCGTAGGTGCCTTCGGGTTCGTATTCGGGGCCGACGGAGAAAACTTTTCCGGGATTCGCGGTGCACAAGAAAACTTTGCCCGCGGCGTTGCGCGCGATGCCAGTGATTTGCGCTGAGCCGGCTTTGGCGAGCTGCGCGAAAACGCCGTGGCCATCGATGGCCAGGAGAGCGCCGTTATTACCCGTGCCTGCCAGGACGCGGCCGTCGGAGGCCAGGCCGAGCGAATAGACAACATCATCGCGGGAAGTCCAGAGCTCATCGGGCACGCCATCTGGAGAAAGGCGATAGATGCTGCTGGAGAGTGTGGGCGGAAACGCGACGAAGGGAGTCGACGGCTGTATCTGACCAGAAACCGTGCCGGTGACACCGCCAACGTTAGTCGTGAAAGTCGTGGTTCCTTGCGGCGAACTGATAATCGTTGTGGAAGGCGTGGAAGTGGTGCGCTGTTTTTCGCCGATGGCGGCGACGTAGATGGAGCCATCGGGAGCGACGGCTAGTGAAGTGACCTCACGCTTGGAGGTTTCGTAGAGGACGAAGCCATCGGCGACGGATCCGGAAGAATCTTTATCTTTGCGTGGAGCTTTTGCATCGGGACGCGCGATGCGAAGAACGCGGCCGTTGGGCTCGGTACCGGCGAGAAGATTTTTGTTTGCGTCGAAAGCGAGGACGCGGATGTGAGCTTCATCGCTGGCGTAAAAGAGGTCGCCTTTGCCTTCTGGCGTGACGGCGAAGACCTGGCCTTTGTCTCCGGTAGCGACATAGAGAATCCCGTCGGCGCCGAAAGCGATGTCCCAGATGTATTTTGTTTTGGGATCGAAAAAGACAGATTTTTCGCCGGAAGCGGAGACGCGATAGACCTTGCCGTCCGGGGAAGTGGCTGCGTAGAGCGTTCCTTTGGCGTCGAAAGCGATCGATTGAGCCACTAAATCCGTGGATTCAAAAACGGTAGTTGGTTTGCCGCCGTTATCGAAGCGAAACACTTTTGCGGGAGAGCCGCCTGCAGCGTAGAGAGCGCCCTTCGGGTCGAGACGAAGCGACCACAAATAGGACGCATCGGCATCGGCGAGGAGCGTGAATTTTGGGGCGAGTTCGAGCCGGCCGTCGCTGCGAACGGCGACACCATGGGCCGTGCCTTTGAGGAATTCTTCGTAAGCGGTTTGAAGCCAGCGGCGGGTGTGCTCGGCATGGAGAAGGGAGAACGATGACGTGAAAAAGTAAAGAAGTAACGAGAACGAGCCGATCCGTGCAAACGCGCGTGCTGCATTTGAGAAAAGATGCTTCTGGGTTACGGACTTCGTCTGCTTGCGACTTGGCATTTGCATGGTCACCGGATTTGAAGATTCAGGGAGATGACGCCAGTTACGGGGCCGCCCAGCGCGATAGAGGACTCGCTGGCCAGAGATTCGCGCAAAATCTGAACGGTGCCGGGAGTGGGGCGTCCATCAATGACATTGATTTGGGAGAGCGGAATGTTGGGAAGCTCTTTGTCGTCCCAGAGGATGGTGGGCGTGGGGGCAAAGAGCCCGACATAGAGTCGGTCGTTGCGGCGCTCGCGGTTTAGCAAGGCGATGAGTTGATCGAGGCCGGCGTTGCTGCCGCCAGCGCCGGCAAAAGAGAAGCCTCGGGATGCGCGGTTGAGCATGTCACCGTCGGTCACGAGGACGCGCAGAGTTGTGCCGCGCGTAGCTTGATCAGGAACACGGACGGTGGTTTCTTCAACACGCGCGGGGCCGCGATAGGGGCGAAGTAAGACGCGGACGCGAAGCGTTTCGCCGGGGGCGGCTTCACCTTTCTCGAGCCACGCACTTTCGATGCTGAAGGATTGTCGGCCGGGGACGCTCTCGACGCGAAGCGAGATGCGGTCAAAGACAGGAGTTTCACGCGTATTTGTGAAGAGGCGATTGAAGACATTCTGAATGTTCAGGGCGATGGGCAAGCCGTCGGGGGAGAAAGCATCACCCGGCGCGAAAGTGTTTTCAATTTGAACTGGGGCGTGGCCGTGAACTAGAACGTCACCGGAAAGATGGAGCGTGGTGCCTTCACCATAGAGAGAGTTTTGCGTAAGGCCGTTGAAAACCGTAAGCCCGACTAGTAGGGGCGTGAGCTTGGGATGATTGACCATTTCGAAATGAAGCTTCTTTTCGGTGCCACCCACGACAAGAGTCAAGTCGATGGGGATCATAGGAGGAGGAACGCCGAGTTTGCCGGTAACGGCGGTGAGATGGTCGCCCGTGATGGTGCCGATGGAGCCGCCGACGTTGATGATTTTTGTGGAAGCGAGCTCAGAAGAAAGAGTGGTAACGACTTCGGTGCGGGCCATCGGGAATTGGACGTCGCCGAGGCTCAGGAAGGGATGGCCGCAGAGATAGACCTGATTCGCGCGAATCGCGGTAACGGTGCAGGCGGAACTGATCGACGTGTCCCCTTGCACCAGGACCATGCCCGCCATGTCGCCCGGTAAGAGGTGCCCGTCATCGGGCTTGGGGGCAGCGGTGCCGCCTTGGGCGGCAACGAAGCCGAAACTTTGGAGCTGACCGGCAAACTGCCGCAGAGCCTCGGGTTGATACCCGGAGAAGACGAGAGGCGTTTCGATGGGCTCGAGAGCGGAGCCGGTGGGCAGGCCAGTGCGGGAAGCCGCATCTTGGGGAAGCTGGAGCTGTGTGACAGGGGCGTCGGAGGCGACGTTTTGCGCGGAGGATTGCGGCTGGGGATGAATGATGTCCTCGATCGGAGTCACGCCGCCAATGGGTTCTTTTGTGAAAACGCCTAGCTTGAGGGACAAAGCGCCGGCAAGTCTGCCTTCGAAATAAACAGGGCTACCGCTCATGCCAGCGACAACGCCGGTATGCTCAACTTTGGGCCCTTTGAGCTGGACAAGAATGATGGTTTGTCGGGGTCCAAGGAAATTGGGCATGATGCCGATGACTTCCAGGTCGAACTTTTCGACTTGGTCGCCGGCGAAGATGGTATAGGCGTAGCCTTGCATGCCTGGTCGAACTTGGCTAAGTGGAATGATTTCCGTCGAGGTGGGAGCCTGAGCCCGGGCCGTGAAGAACACCGGCGCGATCGCAGGTCCAAGAGCAAATGCCACAGCTAATAGAATGAAGAAGCGGGAGATCTTGCGGGTCATGGACAGATTAGGCCGAGCCGGGAGCATGAATTGCCAATCATACGCGGCGAGGTACGGGGAAGCAATTGGACCGGCGGAAGGTCGAAGGGTAGGACAGAGCGGCTAGGCGTTCTAGAACCAGGTGAAACGATCGGGCCTGCGAGAAGCGATCGCAATGGTTATTTTTTTGGTGGACGATTGAACATCACGAAGCAGGGTGCGTCGGATCGGGCTACCACAACATCAGCCCATCCGTCGCTATCAAGATCGCCCGCGGCCATGCCGTAGATCGTTCCCTTGCCGTCGCCGAATAGCACGGGTTGAAACTTCTTTCCTGAGCCGTCATTGAAATAGGCTATTCCCGGCGCGTCGACGTAACCGACGAGGATGTCTGGCCGGCCATCACGATTCAGATCCACGGCGATCATGGAATAGGGGAGCGCACCAGGTGTCTGGAATGGAATGCCGCTGCCAAAGTTGCCTTTGCCGTCGTTCAGGTACACAAAACAGCCCATCTGCTCGTGGCAAGCGGCGATATCCAGATGGCCATCGCCGTCAAAGTCGGCGACCGCCATGGCGCGAGTGGAAGACTTTGGAGGACCCCAAGGCAGTTTCCGAGCAAAATTACCTTTGCTGTCATTAAAATAAACAACGCTCTGGCACGAATCTCTGCAGGCATAAACTACGTCGTTTGCGCCATCGCTATTGATATCCGCGATGACCACAGTGGCCGCACTAGGCGAGTCCTCCAATGGACGGCAGTCAAAATGAAGCTTTCCATCATTAAAGCAGACATAGCTCGTCATTTCGCGATTCGCGACCACGATATCCGGATAGCCATCACCGTTAAGGTCTCCGACTGCTGCGTTTCTGGTCGACCAGTTTGGATTGCCGTAGGTCCCCCCGATGGTGAAATTTCCTCTGCCATCGTTGAGCAGGACCAATTTTGGATCCGGCTGATCATTGCTCAGCACCATATCCAAATGGCCGTTCTTGGTCATATCCGCGAGAGATGCTGAGTAGCTTTTGGTGGCCTTACTTGGGAGCGCTGGCCCCGGCGTGAAGTGTCCTTTGCCATCGCCAAAAAATACTTTGCTGGTTACCTGCCAGTGGCGTCCTTTGACCAACACAATATCTGGGTGTCCGTCGCCGTTGAGGTCGCCAATGCTGGCGTTCGAAGAGGTTTCTGAAACTGTTTCCAGAGGGACAATTTCAAACGAACGCAAGCCGCCAGCCTTGAAGGTGTTCTCTTTGGATTGACTGCTCGGCGTCGCCAGAGCCGGCGCATGAAATACAACGAACCCAGCTGCTGCGGACGCCACCAAGATAAATGCGCCATATAAAAGAGTGCGCCTTCTGCCTCCAGCGATTGCAAATGCCATGACGAACCTTTCGCCTATCCTTTTGCCAAGTAGTTTGCGAGGACGCTGGCGCAGGCTTCGACAAACTCTTGTTCGGTTTTGGTGAACGTGTCGACAAAATAGCTTTCGATATCAAGTTCCGCGGCAAGATTTTTGTTCACGTAAATGGGCACAACGATTTCAGACTTCACCAGGGACGAGCCGGCAAGATAGCGCGGGTCTGTAGAGACATCCTGTACGACGACGACCTGACCGCTGGTGGCCGCCGCGCCGCAGAGCCCGTTGCTAAGGGGGAAGCGAGCATGGGGTGTAAAGCTGCCGGCGAAGGGTCCGACGATGAGGTAGCCGGGGTCTGCGGGATCGACTAGATAAAAGCCTGTCCAGTTATAGCGCGTCATCTTCTCGTGAAGGCGCTTGGCGATCTGTTCCATGAGGGACTCGGCCGTAGAAGCTGTCTGGGCAAAGGTATGAAACTCCTGGAGAAGTTCTTTCTGCGCTGGCGTCATGTTATCGGCCCCTTGTTAGAAATCGAAGAGCTTTGGAGGTGCCAAGCATTCGTGTTCGAACGACCACCAGTTTACACGAACGACTTTCTGGCGCGACGAGAGCTGCATGCCGGCGTGCAGGGAAGCATCGACGTTTTGCGGGAGAATCGGTAGAATTGCGGCGGCGAGGTGCGAAATGGGCGATTTGAAACGATTGAATACCGGAGAAAAGAGCGGCGTTTCGCGGCGGGAATTCTTGGGGAAGACGGCCACGGCGGCGGTGGGATTTTCGATCGTGCCTCGGCATGTTTTGGGCGGGGCGGGATTTGTTCCCCCGAGCGACAAAGTCAATATTGCGTTTATCGGCGTGGGTGCACAGGGATTGCGCGTAATGCTGCACTTCTTGAAAGAGCCGGAAGTGCAGGGCGTGGCTGTGTGCGATTCGAACAAAAGCGCGGCGAATTATCCGCAATGGGATACTCATGAGTTTTGTAAATCCGTGCAGGCTTTGCTGGGAGTGGACAGCGGATGGGATTGGCTGAGTCCGGATCAGCCGATTCAGCTTTCGCACACGCTGCGCGTGACAAGCGGAGTCGCGGGGCGCGAGCCTTGCCAGAAGATTGTGAATGGATATTATGGCACGAAGCAGCGGTCAGGGACTTATAACGGGTGCGCGGCTTATACGGATTTTCGCGAGTTGCTCGAGAAACAGAAGGATGTGGACGCAGTTGTAGTGTGCACGACGGACAACTTGCATGCGGCAGTTTCAATCGCAGCGATGAAGAAGGGCAAACATGTTTTTTGCCAGAAGCCGCTGACTCACACCATTTATGAAGCGCGAAGAATGGCGGAGGTGGCGCGCGAGACTGGCGTGGCGACGCAAATTGCGGTAGGGAATCAAGCCTCCGAAGCGACGCGGCTTTTGTGCGAATGGATTTGGGATGGCGCAATTGGGCCGGTGCGGGAAGTCTACAACTGGTCGAGCCGGCCCTATTGGCCGCAGGGGATTGAGCGGCCAAAGGAGACGCAGCCCGTTCCGGAGGGACTCGATTGGGATTTGTGGCTGGGACCTGCGCCGGAGCGCGCCTTCAACCAGGCATATTTGCCGTTTGTTTGGCGCGGGTGGGGAGATTTTGGTTGCGGAGCGTTGGGAGATATGGGCTCGTATAGTTACGACACGATTTTCCGCGTATTGAAATTAGAGACCCCAGAAAGTGTGGAAGCGAGCTCGAGCGATCGGTATGACGAGACTTATCCGCTCGCTTCCATTTGCCGGTATACCTTTGCGGCGCGCGGGAATATGCCTGCGGTGAATTTCAATTGGTACGACGGAGGATTGAAACCGGCGCGGCCGGAGGAGTTGGAAGAGGGGAGGCCGTTAAAAGGTGGGAGCGAGGAGGAAGACGAAGGGCTGCTGTTCGTCGGAGATCACGGAAAAATCCTGTGCAATTTCAACGGCGGAGACCCGAAATTAATTCCGCAAGCGAAGATGGAGGCCTATAAGCGGCCGCCAAAGACTTTGCCGCGGTCGCCGGGGAATGAGCGCGAGTGGCTCGATGCGTGTAAGGGAGGGAAAGTGAAGCCGGGCGGGAATTTTGAATTCTCGGGAATGGTGACGGAGACGTTGTTGCTGGGGAATGTCGCTTCACGCACGGGCGAGAGGTTGCACTGGGATCGCGCCGCGTTGAAAGTGACGAACTCGGAGGCGGCGCAAAAACTAGTGAAGCCAGACCGCCGCAAAGGCTGGGAATTGTAAGCTCCCTTTCGCTCGCTATGGTTGCGCGCGACCAAATGAGTCAAGCTTCGTGAAGGTTGCGAACCGCGTCGGTATGCGTAGCCCGCCACAGCGGCACGCTAGCCGCTAGTGCAGCGATAACGATCACCGCTGCCCCAGCGAGCACCATCATTAGCGGGTTGCGCGCCGATACACCGAAGACCAAGCTCTGGAGCCAGCGAGCGGCACTCCAGGCTCCGATCGCGCCGAGAACAATTCCAATCACCGCGAGGCGAGTGGCGTGCAATCCGGCCCAGCGAAGAATGGAAGAGCGCTGCGCTCCTACGGCAAGCCGAATGGCAATTTCCCTTTGCCGCGCGCTAACCCAATAATTCAGTACTCCGTAAATTCCCACTGCAGCCAGAAGCATCGCGAGTCCGCCAAAGAGCCCAAGCAACAGCGTCGCAAAACGCCTGCGCTGGAGCGTCGCACCCAGCCAATCTTCGGCGGTTCGCAGCGATTGAATGGGAACACTCCGGTCGAGGGCCGAAACCTGCCGGCGAGCGGCGTTCATCGATTGCGCCGGGTCGCCGTTGATGCGAAGCGTCACCACCATTGCCGAAGAGGGCTTCTGCGAAAACGCATAGTAGAACGTGGGCATTTGTTCAGCGTCGAGACCCATCTGGCTGACGTTCGCTACCACTCCGACGATTTCAAGCGTTGGCCCCTCCATGTACGGACCGCCAACCTTGAGATGCTGACCTAACGCCAGTTGCGGATCAGACCACTCCTGACGCGCGAGCCGTTCGTTAATCATCGTGACCAGCGAGCCGTTGGCACGGTCCGACTCGTTGAAGTTGCGTCCCGCGAGGAGGCGCATGCGTGCGGCGCGTAAGTATCCGGCATCCGCGGTGTTGAATAGCGACAGCGGGACGTCGTCGCGCGCTGGCGTAGGTTTCTCGAGGATGAAATACCAATAGTCACCGCAATCGCCTCCGCCAGGGGGACAATTCACCAGGCCGACATCCTGAATACCGGGCTCGCCACGCAGATTTTGCGAAAGTTGCCCGTAATATTCGCGAACGCTGTCGTCGCTCTTATATCGCGATTCCGGCAACTGCAGTTCAATCGCCAGCAGATTTTTAGGGTCAAAGCCGTTGTCGGCGCGCTGCGCAGCGATCAAGCTGCGAACGAGAAGCCCGGAAGCGAACGCCAGGATCAGCGTGATGGCGATTTCCGCGATCACGAGCGTGCTGCGAAATGCTTGGCCGCGCCTCCCTGTGCCGGCGGTCGGGGAACCTTCTTTCAGCGCGGTAGTTAGGTCAACTTTTCCAGCATTCCAAACGGGAGCAAGTCCCGCAAGGAATCCGACGGCGACGGAAATCGCCGCCGCAAAAAGCAAGACGGGAATATCAAGCGTGGCTTCCGCGAGGCGCGGAATATCGCGGGGGCCAATCAGTATCAGCGTCCTTAAACACCACCCGGCCAGAAGCAATCCCAATGCGCCACCGATGGCTGCGATAACGACATTTTCGGTCAGCAGTTGGCGGACAAGCCGCGCGCGACCGGCGCCGATGGCCACGCGAACCGCGATCTCTCGGGCGCGCGCGGTGCTCCGAACGAGCAGAAGACTTGCAACATTGGCACACGCAAGGATCAGCACGAGACCCACTGCGCTCATAAGAACGAGCAGCGTCGTGCGAACGTCGCCGGCCATTACTTCAGTGAAGTACGCGGCATACGCGCGATGATCATCCTCCGGGCCTGGGTCGCTGAGCGCGAGCCGCTGCATGATGCCGTCGAGATTGGTCTTCGCTTGCGTCAGCGTTGCGCCCGCTTTGAGAAGTCCCACGGCGCGAATGTTTCCATGATCGCTGCGTTTGTGAGAAGTGCCAGCAGCGCGGCCTAGGGGCAGGTAAAAGTCAACGGCCCCGGTCAGAAATTGAAATCGAGGGTTCAGAACCCCGATGATCTGATACGACGTGCCATCCAGAACGACAGACTCGCCGACAACGTTCGGATCGCCGCCGAGTTTGCGTTGCCAGCAATCGGCTGTCGCGACCACTGTCGGTGCAGCGCCGGGCTTATCGTCAGGGTCAGTAAAAAGGCGGCCGAGAGCCGGTCTCGCGCCAGTGAGTTGGAAAAAATCGCTCGTCACAAGCCATTCATGCGTGAGTACGGCGTCGCCTCTGCCAGTCAGCGTCAGGTCCTCGCCCGCGAACGCCGCCATGTCCTCGAAAGAATCGTTGTCGTGGCGCCAGTGCTCAAAATTGATCCACGTGATACTGATACCAGAGGCCTTGGCGGTGGATTCGCCGAGCCACACAAGCCGCTCTCCGCTGGGATACGGCAGCGGGCGCAAGAGCACCGAATAGACCACGCTGAAAATCGCCGTGTTCGCGCCGATGCCCATCGCCAGCGTCAAAATGACGACGAGAGAAAAGCTAGGTGATCTGCGAATGCCTCGCAGGCCGTAGCGAATGTCCTGCAAGAAAGTCTCGAAGCGCGGGAACTGCCAGGCTTCGCGCGTTTTCTCTTGCGTCCTGGTCAGATTGCCAAAGGCACGCCGCGCTGCTGAGCGGGCTTCGCCGGGAGGCATGCCGCGTTCGATATTTTCCGCGGTCATCAGATCGAGATGGGCTTGCATCTCGTCCGAGAGATCGGCATCAAGGCCATTGCGAAGATGCAAAGCTCGGCAAATCTTTGACCACCATTCGCGCATAAGGTTCACCTTTGCGGAGTCAGCACACGTGCCATGGCTTCCACGAAGCGCATCCATTTTGATTTGGCGACGATTAGTTGCTTGCGACCGAGAGGCGTTAAGCGGTAGTACTTCGCGCGCCGAGCGTTAGGGGATTTTTTCCACTGCGAAGTAATCCACCGGCGTTGCAGTAGACGCTGCAGCGCCGGATAAAGCGAGCCGTTGTCGACGAGGAATTCGTATTCCGATTGCTGCTCGAGGAATTGCGATATGCCGTAGGCATGGTTTGGAGCACTTTGCAAGCTGCGAAGAATCAAGACTTCGAGCGTGCCCTGCAGGAATTCGAGTGTTTTCCGTGGATCGTCTACCGTAGACACCCTACCTGTTTACGCTTGAGCGGGATTCTTGTCAAGCGATTAGCCAACGACTCCGCCGAGCACAGGGGCAGGCCCCGCCGCCATCAGCCGCAAAGCCAATTTTGGTTGCCCGTCCGGATGGAACTAGAACCGATGCACCGGCCCGATCAGGTTCCAGTGAATGGAATACCAAGTCAGAAAAACACAAGCCGCCGCCACCAATGAAAACTTCACTCGAGAAATCACGCGGAGATCTGTGCGGCGCCAGGCGCGGATTCCAGCTAGTAGCGCGAAGATGCTGAAAAAAACTGCCAGGACGGAGAACCAATTCATAAGCGAGAAGTAGCGTTGGATCACGGGGAACGACGGCAACGCTTCGTTTTGAAGATTTACCGACAGCGCCACGAGCCAGATGGTGACAATGATCCAGAAGAAAGTGGCCACCCGCGGTCCGATGGTGAGCCATTCAGTGCCGGGTTGAGGCTTAAGCGGCGGGCGATTGCGGAAAAATAGTCTTCGGCCCAAGCGAATAAGGCTGGCTATGACTACCGCGAGCAGGATCAGCAAACTCACGGCCAGGGAAACTCCTATCAATGTTTTGTGCTCGTACCAGGGGACGCGCTGGTATTGCACGCCAGGAAAGTTGACGGCTAAGCGCACGATTTTCCCTGATGAATCTCGAATGGCGAATATGCGAGGCTGATCGTCCTCGGCTTGCCAAAGATCTTTGCCGATGGGTTTCCATTTACGCGTATGGCCGCGCAAATCTTTATCGAGATCGAGCGTGAGTACGCCATCTTTGTCGACGCTGGCGACGCCTTGGCTTGCGGGGTTCGAAATAGCCAGCTTGGTGCTATCCGCGCGGCGGGTCGCTTGATAATTGCCGGCGATGTCTTTGAGTTCTTTGACGGGGAATGTTTGAAAGGGCAGAGCGGTGTAAGCAGGGAAGTAGCGATCCGCGAAGCCGTCCAATAGTTCGGCGCGATTGCGCGAGGCGGAGCCAGCGGAGTTGTAAGAAACAAAAACGATAAGTTTTTGCGTGGGCTCCATTAGGAACATGCTGTGGAATGCGATCAAATCCCCGTCATGGCCGATGAAGCGCAAATCATTGCGCCAGGTTTGATAGAAACCCATGCACATGGGCGGCAACAAATCGGAAGTGTCGAACTGTCGTGTCCACATCAGGTCGCGAGTTTCGGTTTTGAGGATGCGGTGCCCGTCGAGTTCGCCCCCGTTTAGAAGTGCCAGCCCGAATTTTTCCATGTCGCCTGCCGTGGAGGAGACGCCGCCGGCGGGAGCGGGCTGAAAAATTTCAAAACCAAGGGCGGGTTTTTCCGTAGTGGCTCGGTAGCCGTCGGAGACGTACGGAGCGAGTTCCGCGGTCATGGGTTCGTTGAAGCTGGAATGCTTCATGCCGAGCGGCAGAAAAATGTGCTCGGAAACGTATTGTTCAAACGGCTCAAGGCTGATGCGCTGGACGATGTAGCCGGCGAGCCCGACACCGTAATTCGAATAGGCCGGGATTTCACCTGGCGGATACATGCGGCGCGGCTGATAGGCGATGAGGAAGTCTCTCAGAGACGTGGTCTTTTTGGGGTCAACTATAAGAATATCGTGAAGGACCTCCTCGAAGCCGCCTGTGTGGGTCATCAAATTACGCAGTGTGATGGGTTTTCCAAATGCGGGAGCAATTTTGAAATCGAGATAATTGTTCACGTCGGCGTCGATGTCCAACTTTCCTTGTTCGGCGAGCTGCATGACGGAAACCCACGTGAAGAGTTTTGAGATCGAGGCCAAGCGGAACATCGTTGTGTCTGGATCGACGGGCGCTTTTTTCGTGACGTCAGCGTAGCCATATCCTTTTTTCAGGAGTTCTTGGCCATCCTTCATGACGAGCACCGTGGCGCCAGCGACGTCGCTGCGCTCCATCTGGAGGGGGACGAGGCCGTCGAAGAATGCTGCAAGATCGGCTTTTTCGAGCGGATGCGCGGCTGGAGGCGGAGTTGTAGGAGATGGCTTTGCCTCGGCGGCTGCGGGAGGCGCGGGATTCTTTATAGGGACCGGCGTTTGCGGAGGAAGCGCTAGCGCAGGAACCAGGATGCAGAGCGCTGGAAGAAATAAGAGCGTACGAAGCCGGGTCATGTCGCCTCCGAAGGAGAAGAAACAGGGGCACAGTCTCTTGGAAACAGAGCGTATGCGCAACACAAATTTGAAAACTCTCAATAACCGAATGCAGCCAAGCTCGAATTAACCCCGCGTAGAGCTTCGTTTCTAACACAACGCTTATTTGTGGCTTGGTGCTGGGACGATGTGGACCCGCGAAGGGATTGAATTGGTCTGGGGAGAGCGGATATGATGCAGGCGCTTCGGGCATCCAGGATGCGAAAGAACTTGGGTTGGGCGCTTATCGACGAGGTCGAAGCGCAAGGGGGAATAAATGAAGCGCATGATTTTGGCTTTGGTGGCTTTGGCATTGGCGCAGTCGGCTTCCGCACAGGATTGGGCTAAGGCGGCGCTGGCGAAATCACCGCGGCATAGCGAATGGGTGACGGTGAAGCACGACGGCCGGTCCGTGGATACCTTCGTTGTGTATCCCGAGTCGAAAGACAAGCGGCCGGTGGTGATAATCATTCACGAAATTTTCGGATTGACAGACTGGGTGGAAGATTTGGCGGATCAAGTCGCCGCAGCCGGTTACATCGCCGTTGCGCCAGACTTGCTTTCGGGAATGGGTCCCGACGGCGGGCGCACATCGTCGATCGCGTCGGACAAGGTGATGGAAGCCATAAGTAAACTCAATCCCGACCAGGTTACTGCAGACCTGAACGCTGCCGCGGATTATGGCAACAAAATTCCCGCGTCGAACGGAAAACTGTTCGTCGGCGGATTTTGCTGGGGCGGGGGACAGACGTTCCGCTTTGCCACGAATCGCGGCGACCTTGCAGCTGCCTTTGTTTTCTACGGGCCGCCGCCAGATAAGGACGCAATGCTGCGAATCAAAGCCCCGGTCTACGGATTTTTCGCCGGCAATGACGCGCGAATCGGCGCAATGATTCCCGACGCGATCGCAAACATGAAAGCCGCCGGAAAAACGTTCGATCCGGTGACGTACGACGGCGCAGGCCACGGCTTCATGCGCGCAGGCGAAGCTCCAGATGCAAAGGAAGCCGACAAGAAGGCGCGGGCAGAGTCTTGGGAGCGGTGGAAAATCCTTCTGGCAAAATAACGCCGGCAAGCGACGTTCATTCGTAACGCAAGGCGATCATGGGATCCACGCGCGTGGCGCGGCGCGCGGGAACGTAACAAGCGACGAGCGCAACGAGCACGAGCATCGTGGAAACTGAGAAGTAAGTGAGCGGATCGTACGGGCTGACGCCCGAGACGAAGTCTCCCACGAGGCTAGCCATACCCAAAGCGAGTACAACTCCGGCGGCAAGTCCCGCAAAAATAATCAGTATCCCCTGGCGAAGAATCATTTTCAGGATGGAGCTTTGTCCCGCACCCATGGCCATGCGAATCCCGATTTCCTGCGTGCGCTGGCTGACGGTAAACGAAATGACTCCGAAGACGCCGACGAGCGCAAGAATCAGCCCGAGAAGCCCCAGGCAGCCCGTGAGTCCGGCGGCAAATTGGAAAAGTAACAGCCCATTCACGGTGTAGAGCGCCTGCAACATCGGCCGAACTTCGGAAATGGGCATCGTGGGAGCGAGCGCAAGCACCTGCTCGCGGATCGAAGTCACGAGAGTCTCTGGCGGGAATGTCGTGCGCACCTGAACCGTGGCCAGCGAACTGTATTGCTGTGCGAACGGAACATAGAAATATTCTCGAACGACCCCGATCATACTGTTGGTCTTGCTGTTCTTCACCACTCCGACGACGCGAAGTGAATGGCTGCGGTCACCGGCAATTCGGAACTCATGGCCTAGGGCGCTCTCCTTGGGCCAGAAACGCTTGGCCATTGCCTCGTTAATGATGGCCACCCATTGCTTGTCTTCCTGATCCGCATTGGTAAAATCGCGGCCTTCAAGAAGCCGGATGCGCAGAGTACGGAAATATCCGGGCGAGACCGTATTGAATCCAGCAGACGGCACGGTCGTTCCCTGCGGAACTTCGTATCCCGGAACCTCAAGGAAATCCGAATCGTTGAAATATCCAAAGGGAACCGTAAATGCGGCGCTGGATGACTCGACCCCCGGCAAAGTATCGATCCGCTCGAGCAGTTCCTTGTAAAATTGGAGTCCCTTTGATTTGTCGTAGCCGATGCCGTTAGGATCAAGCGTGAGGTTGAGTACGTTACGAGGATCAAATCCCAAATCCGACCGCTGCGCATACGACAGACTGCGCACCATTAAGCCAGCGACGATAAGAAGCATAAGAGAGCCGCCAACTTGAATAACCACGAGTGCCGAGCGCAAGCGGCTTCGACCGCCGCTCATCGACCGGCCGCCTTCGCGAATCACTTCGATCATGTTTCTTCCCGAAGCGCGAAGCGCAGGCACCGTGCCGACGATCAGGCCGGTGACCAGCGCAACCGCTAAGGCATAGCCGAACACACGCCAGTCAAATTGGAAGTCGATCAAAATTGGCAGAGTGGTCTGGAGATGAATCGAGCTGAGCGCGCGGCTCCCTCCCAATCCGAGAAGGACGCCGCCGATTCCCCCACATAACGCGAGAACAATACTTTCCGTCAGCAGTTGCCGGATCAAGCGCCCTCGCGTGCCGCCCAGCGCGGTGCGAATGGCCATTTCGCGTTGCCTCGCCGTGGCGCGCACCAGCAGAAAATTGGCCACGTTGACGCAAGCGAGAATGAGGACGAGCCCCGCAAGAATCAGAAACAGCGTCGCGATCTTCAAGATGGTTTTATCCGGGTCCGGATTGGGCCGTGAAAATCGCTCCGGATAGACGCCGAGAGTCATACCCTCTTCGCTCTTTGGATTCTGAGCAGCGAGACGGCCTGCGATGACATCCAAAGCCGATTGAGCTGCTTTGATGTGGACGCCCGGAAGCAATCGCGCATACACAAAAGTGCTTCTCAATTCGCGATTGACCGGGGTAGTCCTGTCGTAGGCGCTATCCACCTGTTCCATGCTAAGCGGCATATAGCCCTGCATGTCCGCCATCGAGTAGAGACCATGGAATTCCTTTGGCGTTACTCCTATGACGGTCACCGGATGGCCGTCGTAGGCGACTGTTTTACCGACAATGCTAGGATCACCCGCGAATCGAGTCTTCCAGTAGCTGTAACCCAGGACGACAACCGGGCTGAGAGCCGTCGGAGATCCTTCCGAGGGCAAGATGAAGCGGCCAATGTACGGTTTGACATCCAAGGCGGTGAAATAATTGCCCGTAACGAAGTACACGAAGATAGGCTCGGTCTTTCCATTCACCGTGAGGCCGCCCGCGCCGTAGAGATCACCGATGACGTCGGAGAATACGGAAGTTGTCTGGGCTTGCAGATCTTCCAGCTCGGGAATGGAGAAATTAATTTGTAGCGGCCCCTTTTTTAGTTGAAAGGCCAGCGTGGTGATCTGCTCCGGATCTTTGACGGGCAGCGGCTTGAGCAAGAAGGAATTCACCATGCTGAAGATCGCCGTGTTAGCGCCAATTCCGAGGGCGAGAGTGAGCACAGCTATAAACGTGAAACCCGGACTCTTCCGAAGCATGCGAAGACCGAAGCGCAGGTCTTGCACCAGATCTTGTATGTAATTGACGCGGCGCGTGTCGCGGCAGTTTTCCTTGGATTGTTCGAGGCCGCCAAATTCGCGGCGTGCTTTGCGGCGCGCCTCGTCTGAGCTAAGGCCCCCGCCGACGTATTCCTGGGTCTTTTGCTCGAGGTGGAATTGAAGTTCTTCGCTTAAGTCTTGCTCGACACGGTCGCGCCGAAAGAGGGAGCGCAAGCGAAGGGGCAATGTGTAGAACCAATGTTTGGCACGCACGATGCGATACCTCCTTGCCAAGGCGCCGCGCGCTCAGGCCTCTTTGAGTTTCACGATATTCGAAATGGCCGCCGAGAGGCGGCCCCAATGGGCGGATTCTTTTTCAAGCTGCGTTTTGCCAAGCCGCGTGAGCGAATAAAATTTGGCGCGGCGATTATTTTCGGTCGGCTTCCACTCCGCAGTGATCCATCCTTCTTGCTCGAGTTTGTGCAAGGCAGGGTAAAGCGACCCATCGCTGACTTGCAGCACCTCGCCGGAAACTTGCTTCAACCGCAGGCTGACGGCGTACCCGTTCATCGGCTCCAAAGCGAGAATCTTGAGCAGTAACAAATCCAGCGTGCCCTGGACGAGATCGGAAGGTTTGCTCATCGCTTCTCCTCGGTTACCGAGAGCAGGGTACATCCGCTCCACTCGGTAAACAAGGGGAAAGTGCCGAGACGGCTAGATAGCCAGGTGCGAGTCAGGGGACAGGAGGAACGAATTCTAATATTCAAGTGCGATGTATGAGCTTTGAGTCGCGGCGGTCATGTTCTCAGAGAGCAGTAGCGTTCCGTCTCCCCAATTCCCCGAATTAGGCTGAACAATGGGAAGCCTCCTTACCAGGACGCACGCGCTAGGTTGACTCGGCTAGATCGCCGGAGTCCAGCCATCGCCCGGGTTGTATTCCGTCATTGCGGCAGCGACATCGGCGGTCTTTTCGCCCAAGTCTTTTTGGTAGACGATGCCGTCTTTACCCACAACGAATGTCATAATTCCCGAATTCCTGTATTCCACTGGATAGGCCAGAATGGCAAACCCTCCGGTCAATTTTCCGTTCACAAGATAGTCCTTTGCGCCGCCCTTGGCCTTATCTCCCTGCTTCGTGAGAAACCTGAAGTAGTAGCCCTCGAATGGTTGTGGTTTGCTTCCCGCGCTGGTGTAGCCGGCAGCTTTGGCAAAATCACGAGCATCCTCGAGAGGGCTGGGAGCCTGCCCCGCTTCAACTGGCCAGTACAACCCGTTTTGTTTGCCTTCGTCGCTGATAAATTTCTGGGCGTATTGTTTCACTGCGTCGCCATCGTGAGTCTGACTGAAGTATTGCTGCTGTGCATCAGCAACCGCGCTGCAAGCGGCGATTGCGGTCAATTCATCCTTGCCGATGCGACGCGCAAGAATCTCGTCCTTGCCGGCTGCGGTGTCAAACACCCACTGTCCTGAGGGATTTTTCCCCAAAGGTATTGGAAACGGAAAATTATCTGCGCCGACGTAGAGTATCTCGCCGCCAACTTTGATCTCACGCCAGCGATGCATTTTGTCATACGCGGCCACGAAGTCTTGGAGTGCGTCCTTGTCCTTGACCGCGTCTCCGGAAAACAGGACACTCGTGGAATCGGGGCCGAAAATCGCGAGTAAAGCACCTTGGTCACCAGACTTCGCTGCTTCTAGAAACGCGGCTCCGGCGTCGGTTGGCGACGCGAAGGTCTTTTGCTCAGCTTTAGGACTCTCGGTTTTGCCACATGAGACGAGAAAGGAGATCACCAACAACAGAACCGCGAACATCGCAAAATGAGAAGTCAGACTTTTTTGGTCCCGCGTAGCTTGACACATGCGACTCCCTCCAAAGCTACATTTCATCGTTCTTCGCGAACGGAATTCCGTGCACATCACCGACGACCGCCAAATCCACCGCCACCGAATCTGCCCCCACCGCCGCCAAATCGGCCTCCACCGAACCCGCTTGAGCCCATGCTTCCCCAGCCTCGGCCGCTTTCGGCCCGCGAGGACCAGCCGCTGGAGCCACCAAATCCACCGGAGTGCCCGCTCATGCCGCTGAAGGCGTCTGAGCCTCCACCACTTCCGCCGCCATGCGCCCACGAGTTCGACGCTGAGGAACGATTGTTGTTGACGTTCACCGTGTTTCCGCTCACGTTCTTGTTATATGTGTTACCGCTGTTCCTGTAGTTGTTGCCGTTCTGTGCGTAGGACTTATTGTTGTAGCCGCTGTTGTAATTGCTATGGTTGTAGGCATTATTGTAGGAATTGTTGTAGCCGTAGCTGTTGTGGTATCCGCCGTTGTAATACCCGCCGTGCCAGGCAGTGTTTCCGTAGTACGCACCGCCGTGGTAGACCACGGCCGTGCCGTGCCAGCCGCAGTTCCAGCTGCTATATCCCCAGCTGCAACAACCCCCTCCGCCGCTCATCATTGCACCCACAGCGATTCCAGCCCCGAATCCGATGACGGCGGCCGCAGCGACGTCGGCGGAGCTATACCCAGGGGTCACATAGGGCGTGCCATAAACGACCGTCGGGTTGTACACCGGAACGTACACAATCTGCGGGTTGGCGGGTTGGATGACGATCACCTGAGGCGACTGTTGCACCACCGTCACTTGTGACGTGGACTTAAGAGTGCCCGCTGCCTTGGCTTGTGCGCGCAAGGTCTGTATAGCGGTCATTACCTCAGCTTGCTGATTGTGAAATGCCTCTCCCAACGAGGAAGTCCAGGTGAGATTATGTGCCAAATTGGTGAGAACCGAGGGAAACTGCGTGAGCGCCTTAACGCTGGGATCCCACGATTGTGTGTCGACGGCCTGCATCAGCGCACTACCCGTCAGACTCTTGTTCTGCTCCATCCAGTACTCCGCGATCGCAACCTGGTCAGGAAACGTCGCGGCAGTAAGAATCTGGGCCACAAGCGCA
>Ga0207136_1014_pt2 | contig 42793 bp, 35 predicted proteins | sample Alteio_BWMinHeat_8_FD_153552 | JGI IMG/M metagenome (GOLD analysis project Ga0207136, IMG submission 153552) | Enriched cells from forest soil in Barre Woods Harvard Forest LTER site, Petersham, Massachusetts, United States -... | ecosystem: Environmental > Terrestrial > Soil > Temperate forest >...
TATGACCCTCTCGCTTTGGTCTCAGCGGTGCGGCGCGAAGTTACCACGCTCGATTCCAGTTTGCCGGTCGATCTCTCGAGCATGGATCAGATCCTGGCCGATTCGCTCGCCCGCCAGCGATTTTCAATCCAGCTGATGGCCGTGTTCGCCTTGCTGGCAGGCCTCCTCGCGGCCATCGGCATCTATGGCGTGATGGCCTACCTAATCCATCAGCGGCGGCGCGAATTCGGAATTCGAGTCGCTCTTGGCGCGCGGTCCGCCGACGTGCTCGCGCTGGTCTTGGGGCAGGGACTGATTCCAGTAGCTGCCGGCCTGATCGCCGGAATTGCAGGCGCTCTCGGATTGACGCGCCTGCTGAAGAGCCTGCTCTTTGAAGTCAGCCCGACAGATCCTCTGATCTTCAGTGCGGTTTCGATCGGACTAACGGCCGTCGCTCTCGCGGCCATGGTCATTCCGGCACGACGTGCCACTCGTGTGGACCCGCTGGATGCCCTGCGTCACGAATGAGCGCTTCTGGTGCGTTCTCCTGCCATTTGAGGCCGCGTTTGACTTTCGGGAGAGCGGGGAGAAAAATCGTAGCGCCCGAGACTATTTCGAGAATGAATGCCGTACATGTCTGAGTTTCATTTCAGCGTTACCCGTCCATCCTCTCGCGCGACAGAAAAGAGGCAGTATGTTTTCGACCCCTTATATTGGCGGCAAGACGATTGAGGTGCCGCCGTCCGCGTTTTCCGACGTCATCAATCCCGCGAATCAGAAACCGTTCGCGCGCATTTTCATGGCGCAGGAGCAGCACATGCGCGCGGCCATCGATGCCGCTGACGCGGCCAAGAAATCCTGGAGTGACACACTCGCCGGGCAAGGCGAAGCAATCCTTATGCGCGCCGCCGATGAACTCGAGAAAGCTTCCGAGGAAATGATTGAACTCTTAATCGAGGAAGCAGGCTCCACCTTCGGCAAAGCTCATTTTGAGGTGCCGTTCGCCGCAAATTTGGTTCGCTCGATTGCTGGCGAGGCGCGCCGCATTCGCGGAGACGTTTTCCCCTCCGATGTGCCCGGAATGATCTCCATGGCCATTCGCCGGCCGCTGGGAGTCGTCGCGGGTGTTTCTCCCTTCAATTTCCCTGTCGTGCTCTCGCTGAAGAAAGTTGCGTTTGCGCTCGCCTGCGGAAATACATTCGTGCTCAAGCCGTCGGAAGAGACTTCGCTCGTCGGGCTGAAGCTTGCGGAAATCTTTGAGCGCGCTGGAGTGCCAGCCGGCGTTTTCAATGTGGTTCCGGGTGACGGTCCCTCGCTCGTGAAGGTGCTGATCGATGACCCGCGCGTGAAACTGGTTTCCTTCACCGGGTCGACAGCGGTGGGCCGAATTATTGCGGTCGAGTGCGCCAAGCGCGGTAAACGCTGTGTCCTCGAAATGGGTGGAAAAAGCCCTTTGATCATTTTGAAGGACGCCGATTTGGATTACGCAGTGGACACCGCGTGTTTTGGCATTTTTATTCATCAAGGACAAATCTGCATGGCGGGTTCGCGGATCATCGTAAGGCACGTACATCGTGCCCTCTTCTGTACGCCGCTCGCGAATGATCGCATATCGTTGCTACAGGATCGCGCCTCTCCTTTCAGCGCGCGCTTTCCTCATCCTAGAACAGCGTCATTGGCGCGATCTTCATCTTCGGTGCTTGCGCGGAAACCCAGAAACGCCGGAGGCGTGCCACATGCTTAACCCAGCCCGCAAGGGCCGGGAAACGAGGAGAAGTACCGCAGCGCCGTAGAGGCGTCACACCCCTCTAAACCTGGAGAATCCCTATCCGAAATTCGCCCGGTTTTTCCTGTGGATCATCCGGATGAGCATATTTGCCGTGCGAGTTCGCTTGCCAGATTTCAACGATCCCGTCGGGCACTGGTTTGCCATCCCTGTCGAGGATGCGGCCCGCAATTTCCAAGCGTTCACCGGAAACGCCAGGCTCCGCCAAATTGTCCCGATAAAGCCAGGAGAAACCAATCTTGAAAAAGGGTCCAACGGTCTGCCAGGTTGTGGCCTGAAGGCTCATAATTTTTCTCCGTGCGCATGAGTCTCCATGGGAGTGCTCTCGCGCCCGCTCAGAACGATGTCGAAACGATAGCCTAGCGCTTGCGACGGAATCGTCGTCTCCCAATCGAACTGCGAAATGAGCCGGTTCCTCGCTTTTTCATCTTCCGTACAGTTGAAGATTGGGTCGAAGGGAATCAGGGGGTCGCCTTGGAAATACATTTGCGTCACAAGCCGCGTGGCAAACGCCGGACCGAACAAAGAAAAATGAATGTGCGCCGGGCGCCAGGCATTGTGGTGATTTCCCCAAGGGTATTCGCCCGGCCGAATCGTCACGAAACGATAGCGCCCTTCCGAATCCGTCACGGCATGCCCGCTACCAGTGAAGTTCGGATCGAGCGGAGCATGATGCTGATCAATGTTGTGGAGGTACCTTCCTGCGGCATTCGCTTGCCAAATTTCCACGAGCGTGTGAGGGACAGGTCTTGAATTTTCATCAAGCCCGCGTCCACTCGCGATAATGCGTTCACCGAGTGGCTCGCCGGAGTGTTGCCGCGTCAGATCGCAAGCCTTCACATCAGCAATATCCCGTTCGAACAGCGGCCCCGTAATCTCAGAAAGTGTATGAGGAAGCGCGACAAGAGGCTGCAGCGGAGCACGCTTAATCGAAGAAACATAGGGAGGATGCAAATGAGGCGGCTGAGTGCCGGGGACGTAGCGCCGATATCCCGGAATCTTTTTCATCCAAGAACCCCCTAGTGACAATTCCACTGCGCCCGGCAAGAAGTTCCAAGCGGACCCGCTTCGAAACGCCAAGTCTCAGGCAAGCCTGCTCCGAAACAGCAAGTTCAAAGCGGTTTGGCTTTGAAACAACACATGTCGAACCGAACTGATTCGAAGAATCAACTTTCAAGCGGCTCACTCTCGAAACAGGAAGCTACGAGCAGATTTGCCTCGCAGCAAATGCTTCCGGGCAAACCTGATTCGAACGCATCCGTTGGGCTGCCGCTTACCATGTCGGCACAGATTGACGGATATAGCGGCGATCCCAATTTCATGACGTCGCTTGCGAGGGGCTTAGCAGTGATTCAGGCATTTTCGCAACGCCAGCGTGAACTCACCGTTTCTCAAATCAGCGCGAAGACCGGCTTTTCGCGTGCTGCTGTGCGGCGTTGCCTTTATACGCTCGCGAAACTTGGCTTCGCTGCCACGGATGACAGCAGGCATTTTCATCACAGTCGTATCACCCGAAGATTGTTCCTTCAAATCTCACCACAGGACATACCAGGCGGGTAGGCAGGCGAAATCTCATTGGTGGCCGATCTTGTCGATTTCCTTCTTGATGGCGAGCCGGTCGAGACCGGGAAAGGGGAGGGACAGGAACAGGTTAATTCTTCGATCGAGAAGGAAGAACGCGTCACGGAAGGCTCTGTCAATCTGTTCTATGGTTCCTTGCGCCGCAGCCGGATCCGGAACACCCCAGTGGGCCGTCAGCGGCTGGCCTGGCCAGAGCGGGCAACTTTCGTTAGCGGCATTGTCGCAGACGGTAAAAACAAAATCGAATTTAGGAGCGCCAGGCATGGCGAAATCGTCCCAACTCTTGCTCCTGAGACCATCTGCCGGAATATGGGCGACTTTGAGTTGTTTCAGCGCTTCTGGCCGAACCGTGCCAGACGGATGACTGCCGGCACTGTAAGCAGAGAAGGTGGGCCTGCCCTTATGGTTCATAATGGCCTCAGCCATGATGGAGCGGGCGGAGTTTCCGGTGCACAGAAACAAGACGTTATAGCGTGCTTGCATCGGGGTTTGCTCAACTGCAGCAGGTTGGTCCGCAGCAAGGCCCAGTTTTCTGGGGCTTCACGGCTCGGACGAAAGCGCTCATGAACTTGCCATCCACCTGCGGTGCAATCGCGTCAACATCAATGTTCTGGCCGGACAGGAATTCGCGAGCATCTTCGATTCGATAGATCCGGGTGGGCTCGAGCTCAATTTGTTCGAATCCAGCCGACGCCAATTTGCTGCGGTAATCGGTCTCTTCAAGCGCTCCGGCAACACAACCGACCCACAAAAGCACGTTCTTGCGAATCTCGGGGAGCATCTCCCCACGCGTCACGACATCCGAGACGGCAAAGCGTCCTCCCGGCTTAAGGACCCGGAAGGCTTCCCGTAAAACGCGATCTTTGTCCGCGGAGAGATTTATGACGCAGTTGGAAATGACGACATCGACAGAATTATCGGGTAACGGAACTCGCTCAATTTCCTCCTTCAAGAATTCGACGTTAGCGATCCCTGATTTGCGCTTGTTTTCGTTTGCCAAGGAAAGCATCTCGTCGGTCATATCGAGGCCGTACGCTTTTCCAGTTGGGCCGATGCGTTTAGCGGACAGCAGAATATCGATGCCGCCGCCGGAGCCAAGATCAAGCACAGTGTCGCCAGGATTCAGTTTGGCCAGTGCAGTCGGATTTCCGCAACCCAACGATGCGAGGAGAGCTTCTTCGGGAATCTGACCTGCTTGCGACGAGTTATAAAGGTTGGACGTAATTGGATCACAACAGCCGCTCGCTGTTGCTGGACTGCTTCCACAGCAAGAACTGCCACCTTTGGTCACCCGGAGAGCTGCTTCTGCGTACTTTTCCTTCACCACATCTTTTAGATCCGGGTTGCTCATTGGCCCTCCTATTTACAACATGTAACGATTGATTCTGGCTTGAGTGCTTTGTTGCGAGTGCAGCACTCGGCGTACAAGAACTGTAGTAACTCCTGAAGGGCTTCGGTGTTGCCGTATAGTGGAGGAATGTACTTTCGCGCCGAACAAGTACGAGGTTTTCGGCTTTGAGCTTTTCAAGATGATGAGACAGTGTGGAGTTGGGAATATCCAGTTCCTGCTGAATTTCGCCGCCGACAAGACCGTCGGGATGGGCGGAAAGCAGCAACTGCATGATGCGAAGGCGCGCTTCCGTCCCCATCGCTGAGAACATGTCGGCGAACTTGACTACCTGGCCGATGGATTTCTTGGGATGAGCGGTGACCATATTTCGATGTTTGCAGAAATACAGTGTCTCTGTCAAATGGATGTTCCGAAGCCCCCACTCCGGCAAATATCGGGCTTTCGCGGCGCTTGCTACCGATTTTCACGAATTTGCAACTCGGGCTGGAAGCCGATAGGGCGATACGCTGCAGGCTAAGGGAAGTAGACCGTGGGGCGGCCAAGTTTCGAGCATGAAACAGCGTCACTGATCCGCGGTCGAATCCGTTTATACTGAGCTGCATTTGGCGGATTCTCTAACTTTTCTTCGAGGCTGATTTCGTCACGCAGGGTCGGACTGGGAAGGAGGGCGAAATGGCGCTGACGTTTAAAGATGTCCGCAAGTTCGCCTTAGCGCTCCAGAACGTAGAAGAAGGCACATCGTACGGGACGCCGGCGTTTAAAGTCGACGGCAAGCTAATCGCGCGTCTTAAAGAGGATGGGGAATCGCTCGTTGTGGGCACTACCTTCGAGGAGCGCGAGGAGATGATGGCCGCGGAGCCGGAGACCTACTACATCACCGATCATTATCTGAAGTATCCGTGGGTTCTGGTTCACCTTTCGCAGGTGCATGCCGATGCGCTGCGAGATCTACTCAGCAGGTCTTGGAGGTTGGCTCGAACGCAGCCTCGGAGAGCATCTACGCGGAAACGGGCTAGCCGCTCACGGTAAGGATTCGAGCAAAAACACAATTGAGCGCGGAGCGCTCTGTCCGTTGTCACTCATGCAAAACTTCCACGTTCGTTGGCTTCCATGCTTGCTGCCAGCGAAGTCATAACATCTTGATTGTGTTCATATGTTGAATGCGATCGGCCATCGCGATTGCTTGCGCCGTTCGCGGGGCGGACGGCGCGAAAGCCTCCGATTATCGCGCGTCGCCGTTTTTGGGCGCTCGCTTTTTGTGTATTGTTGAAGGTCCGGGATCAGGATAATACTCGCAGCTTGGCGCGGCGGTAGGTAAGTGCTGGATTCTTAACGATGGCGTACAGCCCTTGCAAGCCCATCTAAACGCGTACCCGCTACAATTTCCGCTACAGTCTTCACGACGGTTGCAGAGCTTTTATCGGCTTCAGACCCACTCCTGGATGCAATGCAGTCACGGCATCAAGCACCGAATCCTCAGAGGGGTGAACATATTTAGCGCTCATTTTGAATTGAGGAATGCCCGGCGATCCGAGCCAATGTCCAGACATTGCAACCCGACTCTCCCAAGCGAGTCAGAAATGTATGGCGAAGCGTGTACATCACAAACGGACGGACCGGTTTCTCGTCGTTTTTTTTTGCCTCCTCGGTGAGCGTCTTGAACGTGCGAATGTGTTGCTTGTTAAAAGTGCTCGGTTCGACGTGTCCACTTGCCGTCGGTGCGGTCCAAACCCATCCCTCCAGGGGTTTTTCGGCGCGCCTCCACTCGGTGTATCTCGATCTCGCCCATCTTGACGAGCCTCGCGACATGCTCGAACGGGAGCAGGAAGCACGTCACCAGCAGCGAACGGCTTGCGATGGCACGAATCGTGCAGCCACTGACGGGAGCGTCTTAGCGCTGAAAGGTAATCGTGAGCGGAAAGCGGACGGTCACAGGCTTCCCTTCGGACTTGGGCGTCGTCGTCTTCCAGTGCCGCGAAGCCTCTTTTACTTTTTTGAAGAAGTCCTTATCCGGGTTTCCCATCTTGTCGATATTCACATTTCCATGCGGCTCGACGATAATGATCACAGTGAGGGAATAAGGTAATCTCCCTGGCTGGCTTGCGTTGTCGGGGAAGTCCACCATAGGGGCGCCGACCCATTGCAGAGGCGGATTCGCATCCAATTGTCCGCAAGAGACGGAGCCCCCCACCGATGGGACGTCCGCGATAGCCCGGCCCGGACCGCACGAGATAGCCTGCAAGAGTACCTTTCCAGTGGTCTGCGTCAGTGCCTGTGCGGTCCCCGACTGGCGTATTCTGCCTAAGTAATTTTCTGCCAGCGGTTTAAGAGTCGAGCCATCGATGTTTAGATCCACAACCGCGCGAAATTCCTTGCGGGCCTTCTCAAAGTCTTTTGCCTGATAGAGGGTCACTCCCTGATCGAAGTGATCCTGCTCTTGTTTGTGGACGTCGGTCGCGCTCAATCCCGCTTTCGCCACTTCCAAATCCCGCGTGGCGTCGTCAAAGCGCCACAAATTCATCTGAATCACATTCTGCAATGCTACCTGCGCACCCGCATAATCCTTCTTGTCTTTGAGCAAAGCCTCGGCGTCGTCAAATCGTCTCTGTTCATCCGCTCGCTTCTGTTCAATCTGACTGACCTGCTGCACAGCTTCGTTCTGCAGCGGGCCCTTGTTATTGGCGAGCCCCTGCCAAATCTGTTCGGATTGATCGAATTGGCGGTTCTGCCAGAGTTCTTCGGCTTGCTGCTTCAACAGCAGGTCCTTACCTGACGGTGCGCCTACTTGTATCTTGTGTGGCCAGAGCCCGACGAGAACGGCTATCACGACCACGGCCATCCCAGCCAGCATCGCGGCCGCGGCCCGTACTTTCGTCCTCGCAGATCTGGGTATTTGCGGGGGGACCTTCGCAGCTTCATCCCTACTAGGACTAGTCGCCGCTTGGTTCAGTCGCTGCGATGGGCGGGGGCTTTCTAGGGGAGGAAGAACGGAACGTGCAGCAGAGAGAGTTGGAACCCCAGTAGCACCAGCAGCATCTTCAGCCCGTTCCTTTTCCATAATTTTAGAGAGTATTTCGACCTTGGCGGGCGGTCGTTGTGATCGCAGCAGCGGCAGATGCGACACGTCTAACTGCTGCACCACAACCACAAGCGGTACGGTCACAATTGTCCTTCCGGCGCTGATTGGCACTCCATCGGGCTTAGCTCGCATCCGGATGGAGCGTGAGACAACCACCTCCTCTTGCTTGAGCAGTTCAAGGTTGAGTACCAATTCACCCGCGACACACGGAGTGACGAGGAAGGTGCATGGTTCTGAATCGCTATGTGGAGGAACTCTGAGTTTCTTCATCTGACGGGGCGGCTCAAAGTCAGGTGAGTCAAGCCTGAGGATGATTTCCGCGGGTAGAGGCCGTCCGCTACCGTCCAAAGGAAAATCCAGCACGAATGGTCTTTCGCGCACATCTTCGCGGGTGAGTAGGCGTATCTTTTCGTCATCTAGATATACTCGCAGCCCGCCGGACGTTGTCCGGCTTATCATTGCTACTAGTTCAGTAGCTCGCCCCACCGATGACTCTCTTGGGGCCGCCGCCTCCAGTAGGCGTGGTTGTTCCGCATGTAGCACGTCAGGAGGACTTATGGGCAACAGTGCCGCTTCTTTTTCACGCTTGAGTCGCTGTAGATCGACACGGATGTCAGCAGCGGTTTGATACCGGAGGCTGCGGTCTTTCTCCAGACACTTGTTGATGATCTCTTCGAGCTTGAGCGGAACATCGGAGTTGATCCGCAACGGAGGTACAGGGAGGTATTCCAGGATGGCGTTAAAGATCATTCCCGAGGTGTCGCCTTGGAATGCCAACTGCCCTGTCGCCATCTCATAGAGCACATCACCGAAGGAAAACAGGTCGGTTCGCGCATCCAATTCCTTCCCTTTGACTTGTTCCGGCGACATATAAGCGACAGTACCAAGTGCCGTGCCGGGGCTGGTCAGATGCTCCTCGGCATCGACGGTCGTGGCGGTCGGTTGCGTTTCGCTTACTTGCTTGGGGGAGAGTTTGGCCAAGCCAAAGTCGAGGATCTTGGCGTGTCCACGCTCAGTGACAAAAATGTTGGTCGGCTTAATGTCGCGATGAATAATCCCCTTGGCGTGCGCGGCATCGAGTGCGTCCGCGACGTCGAGCGCAATCAAGAGCAGAATGTCCACATCCAAGGGATGCCCGGCGATGCGGTGCTTGAGCGTTTGACCTTCGAGACACTCCATTGCGATAAAAGCGCGGCCATTTTCCTCACCAATATCATAAATCGTGCAGATGTTTGGGTGGTTTAGGGCAGATGCCGCTTGAGCCTCTCTCTTGAAACGGGCGAGCGCATGTGGGTCTCTGGCAACATCGTCCGGCAGGAATTTCAGTGCTACAAAGCGATTAAGACGCGAGTCTTCGGCCTTATAAACGACGCCCATGCCCCCACCGCCAAGTTTTTCGCGAATGCGGTAGTGGGAGATAGTTTGACCGATTAGAGATGCGGAGTCGGCCATTTGGCGCTCATCTTAAGTTGTATTAGAAAGCGAGTCAACGAAGCCACGAAGACACGAAGCCACGAAGCCAAGCGCCGTGTCGCCAAGCGAAGTTGGAGTAATCAGCCATGTTCAGCAAGAGATGGTTCCTCGCGGTCGTAGCTCAGGTCATGTTGTCGGTATTTCTGCTCAATCTAGTTTCACTCGACATTTTCTCCGCGACCTGCACGGGTGCCGACCCGTGTCACGCCTGCAAGAACTGCAAGTATTGCAAGCACTGCGCAAAGGATGGTGGGAAGTGTGGTGTCTGCAAATAGACAGCGCATCGGAACGCGGAGGAATACATGAAAACAACTAGGCTGCTGCTCACGGCGTTGATCGGCGTCGTACTTTTGTCGCCAGTCCAGGCGCAGAAGAAGCTCAGTGCGTCGGAAGCCAAAGAACATTTCGGAGAGACCGCGACCGTCTGTGGGGCTGTCAGCACGCGATATGCGGATTCATCAAAGGGCCAACCCACATTCCTCAACCTTGAAAAGCCATACCAAAATCAAATCTTCACCGTCGTGATTTGGGGCAGCAATCGGAGCAAGTTCAAAACTCCAGAAGAGGATTACAAAGACAAGAAGATTTGTGTCACGGGGAAGATCACTGCGTACGATGGGTTGCCGGAGATCATCGCCGACGATCCGAAGCAAATTCGGATTGAGTAAGGTCGTGGAGGCAATCGAGGCGTTCCTGAATCGAAAACAAAAGAAGTAATAAGAAAGCATCCATGCCTGTTTGCAACAAATGCAAAAAGCACTCGAACTGTCTAACGATGATAGACGCGTGCGAACACTGTGGCGCGAAAGATTGGGACCCCGATCTCGATAGCGTAATCGATCAGATTGAGAAGCATCGCGCGAGTGAGACAGCCTGATTAATTAATTTGAATTGGCCATCGAACAAAATCGGCAATGGGCTGCGTGCTCATCCAGTGTGAATTGAGCCTCAGTTGCTCTCATCTCAGCCTCAGCAACTGCTTGGTCCGCAAATGCCAGAAAAGCGTCGCCCTCCGCGCTATCCGTACCGTCCAGATAAGCTGTTCTAATGAAATGCCTATAGCGCCCTTCAGCTTCCCCTGAACGGACTGCCATCTCAAACTTTTGCAATATCGAGCACATTTCAAATCAGAGTATGACAACGCGGCAGCGGGATTTCAAGTTGACTTGCTACCGGGCACGGAATCCTGCCGCGTTACGCACTTCTTCGTTTACAGCATAGGCACCAATTCCCAGCATGAATCCAAACTCATACCAGCGTCCGTTGTTGTTCGTCTCGTAGATGCTCACCTCACACGCGAACAAGCTAACGAGAAATGTAATTGGGGCGATGACCCCGTGCCAGAGTCCGGCCCAAAAACCAGCAGGCTGGGCACCGGGTTGTTTGTATTGTGAGTCAGACCCAGCGACAGCGAGAACATTTGCCATAATTGGGGCGTCAGTGTACCACCACCCGCGCCAGTGTAGAATCCGTGTATGACCGAAATTCGTATCAGAACCAGCGCCTTCCACGACAAGCTAGGACCACACTCGACTCTCAGGCGCAGACGGTTAATTTTCTGTCACAATCTGCCATTTGGATTGACCCGATTTGATGTTCGGCCTAATCTGCCGCTCATGACACCCCCCGGCCTTAGTGAACTGCGTCTCGCCTACAAAAAGGCTACTGATGAGTGGGTGTGGGCAATCCGCGCCGAGGAAGACTTGGCGACCACAGACCATTCCATGACCGAGATGGAGCAGTGGGACGCCGCTCACTTTGCGGAACAAGACGCGCAGAAAAAGGCGACCGAAGCACGCGAAGCCTACAAAGACTCACTTCGAAAAGTGAATTGCGGAATTTAACCTGCGGCAGCGCCTGCCCTGGGCTGACTTTCATTTACCGCTAATTGGGTTATCCTCTCGGAAACAGTGAGATCAAAGCGTCCCAAAGCAGAACCAATCCGCACTCCAACCCTTTTTGCGATGGAGAAATTGGAGGAGGAGGCTACACCAAACACGCTCGCAGTTAGCCGCCCTTATCCTTTGCCCGGAATCCTTATGGGCACTTCGTCGTTCACCGCGTCAGGCTGGGACGGTAGTTTCTATCCACGGGGAATGCAATCCCGCGATTACCTTTCCTACTACGCCACGCAGTTTGCAACGGTTGAAGTGGACTCGACCTTCTACGGCTGTCCTTCTGCTCGCACTGTTAACAATTGGGGCGCTCGAACTCCCGAGGACTTCATCTTCGCTGTGAAGGTTCCGCACATCATTACGCATGAAAAAGTTTTAGTCGATTGCGATTCTGAATTCGAAGAGTTCGTGAAAACGATGGATATTCTCGGACCAAAGCTTGGTCCGATGGTCTTCCAGTTTCCGGTGTTCGACAAATGGAAATTTCCGAAGCAGGATAGCTTTCTCACCGTGCTGGCACCCTTCCTGAAGAAGCTCCCTACGGACCACAAATTTGCAGTCGAGATTAGAAACAAGAAGTGGCTTGATGCGAAATTTGCTGACCTGCTGCGGGAACACAACGTTGCCTTGGTGATGACCGACGCATCGTTTGTGCCTCGGCCTTGGGAGATGGAGGAAAAGTTTGAACTGATTACGGCGGACTTCGTCTATGTCCGATGGCTTGGTGATCGTAAGGGAATCGAGAAGTTGACGGAAACCTGGGATAAGCTCGTCGTTGATCGCACGAAGGATTTGAGAAATTGGGTCGCTCTCCTCAAGCAGATGGTCAACACCAAGAAGATTCTGAAAATGTTTGCCTACGCCAACAATCACTACCAAGGCCACGGACCAGCCACGGTCAAGCTGTTCATGGACTTGTGGAACAAGTAATAATTAAGGGAGGAGCAGGTACTTGAGTCCAGTTCAAGCACCCGCTCTCGGGGTGTTTCAGAGGCTATATCACCATCAGACTACCAGCGGACGTGGCACGCGGGAATCAGGGATTTCCTGTAGTTTGGCATGGGGAATTTCCCGTAGTTTAGTAGTTCACGGATTCACGGGAAAGAAGGCGGTTCTGGGCGGATTCCACATGTCCGATTATGAGTGCGAGCTCAAATGGTCGGCGCAACACTAAGGTCGAAGTCTTCTTACCGGAGTCTTAAAGACTAAATTGTTCGCGAGCGTTGAATTGAACGGAACAGTACCCTGGCTAGGTTCTAATGGAGTTCAGCCCGAAAGATCAGTTCTCTAGGGGAAGTGTTGTCGGATCAACTGATTAGAAGGTGTCGCATCGACCGGTTGAGCTGGCAGCCGTTACAGGAGAAGTGAAAACGGCCCGATCCTCAATGTGCGGTTAGCCTTAACTTATCAGGAACTTTGGCTAAACGGTGGAGTTTTCCATGGCACTTTGCTGGGAATTGCTCTGCGATCTCCTGGGTGCCGCCGGATCCAATATCTCGGACTCACAAGACATGCTTCCCAATAGACTCTGCCCCATGCTGTCCGGCTGGGCGATTTCGAACACTGTCCCATCGTTCTATTCGAAGTTCCGGCATGCTTCCCTATAATTTGATTGCAACCAATCCCAGCATGGTTCTCCCGGTCCACACCCATGTGTCTTGGATCAACGCGTTTCCTTCATGGAAGGAGTTCGCTCATGCCTGTGAAATTGCACCGAGCATCCTGGGATTCAATTCTTACCTCTCTTATCTTCTTTACAGTACTCCTTCTGCTAGCTCTCGCATTCGTACCGCAAATCTCCGCGCAGTCTCGCATCACCGTCGCGGTCACCCCAACAACCGCCAGTGTCCAAGCCGGAGGTGGCTCCCAGCAGTTCACCGCCACCGTGCGCGATGACCGGCATAATCGCGGCGTGCGCTGGACACTTTCCGGCGCAGGTTGCAGCGGCAGCCCTTGTGGAACTCTTTCCGCCACCACAAGTGCCTCCGGAACTCCCATCACCTATACTGCACCTCCGATTGCTCCAAGCCCCGCCAACGTCGTCCTCACCGCCACTTCCGTCTCGAACTCTGCCAAGAGGGCCTCTGCAAACATCACGGTAGTGGGTTCCTCCGCCGCTCTTAGCGTCGCGATATCTCCCAAACGCGGCAGTCTTACAGTCACTCAGAAACTGCCCGTTGCCGCAACCGTGCAGAACGATGTCGCCGCTGTGGGTGTAACTTGGTCGGCTTCCGGTCCAACGTGTTCCGGGACCTCCTGCGGTACTTTCGTCAATGCTACCTCTGGCTCTGCTACTTACATCGCCCCTTCTACGCCGGGTATCTACTCCGTCACCGCCACCAGCGTTGCTGACGTCACCAAGAGCGCTTCAAACTCCATCGGAGTGACCGATCTCTCCGGCGTTCTCACCTATCACAACAACCTCTCCCGCGACGGCACGAACACCCATGAGTTTGCCCTCACCCCTTCCAACGTGAACACGTCTACCTTCGGAAAGCTCTTTTCTTGCCAGGCCAACGGCGCAATCTATGCGCAACCACTCTGGATCCCGAATTTGACCGTGGCTGGTTCTTCGCACAATGTCATCATAGTGGCCACACAGCACGAAAGCCTCTACGCCTTTGATGCGGACGCAATGCCCTGCATGACGCTATGGCATGCCAATTTGATCGACTCCGCACACGGTGGCACTTCCGGCGAAACTTCCGTTCCCTCCGCCGGAGCAGGCGCGCTCGTCGGCAGCGGTTACGGAGACATCTCCCCCGAGGTCGGTATCACCGGTACACCCGTCGTCGACCCGACCACCAACACGCTTTATGTCGTCAGCAAGTCCGTCAATGCCGGCACGCAATTCTTCCAGCGCCTACACGCGATTGACTTGACTACCGGCAACGAAAGAGTCACGCCTTATAGCATTGATTCCTCCATTTCAGTTCCCGGCACCGGCGACAGCTCGGTGGCAGGACAAGTGGCTTTCGATCCACGCAATGAAAACCAGCGCCCCGGCCTCGTTCTTTTCAATGGTGTGGTTTATGTTGCTTGGGCTTCCCACGAGGACCACGATCCGTACCACGGATGGGTGATAGGCTTTAACTCCTCCACACTCGCTCGCGTGGCCAACGCCGCGTTCAACTCCACGCCAAATCAGGTTGGCACATTATCCTATTCCCGCGGAGGCATCTGGATGGGAGGCGGCGCTCCCGCCGTCGATTCTGCCGGGAACCTCTTTTTCATCACCGGCAATGGAACTTTCGACGCGAACACAGGCGGTTCGAACTATGGTGACAGTGTTGTGAAACTCAGTACCGCCAGCGGTCTCTCCGTGTCGGATTACTTCACTCCTCTTGATCAGGCCTCGCTCGACGCCAATGACACAGATTTCGGCTCCGGCGCCGCAACTATTCTCGTCGATCAGCCGGCCGGCCCGGTCACTCACCTCGTCATCGGAGGAGGGAAGCAGGGTAACTTGTTCCTTCTCAATCGCGACAATCTGGGAAAATTCAGCAGTTCCACGAACAACGTCGTCGAGACCATTAACTTGGGCAACTCCATCTTCGCTACACCTGTCTTTTGGCAGAATAATCTCTACGTCGCCGGCGTCGGCACTCTCAAACAATTTGTTTTCAATAGCACCACTGGTAAGTTCAATGGCGCGCCTTATTCTCAATCCTCCACCAGCTATAGGTTTCCGGGTGCAACCCCCTCGGTATCGTCCAACGGCGCTACCAACGGCATTATCTGGGCTCTGGACAACAGCCTCTATTGCACTCCTCAGTCGCCAGGCTGTGGCGCTACAGTCCTCCATGCCTACGACGCCACCAATCTCATCACCGAACTATGGAATAGCTCGCAGGCAGCCGCGAATCGCGACCTGGCGGGACATGCCGTAAAATTTACTGTGCCCACCGTCGCCAATGGCAAAGTCTATGTCGGCACGCGGGGCAACGACTCAGCCGTGTTGGGAGAACTCGACGTCTATGGCCTCCTCCCCAATTGAGCCGAATCCCGCAGGATTCTGGTCTTGCAGAGTCCGACGATTCCTTTATCGGATCCGCAGCTCTGAAATCTGAAGTTGTGTCTGATAAACGCTGCCGGACAACTGAAATACTGGGACGGGTCTTGATCGATAACTCCACGAATCGGTCACTAGCCCATGCTGGCTATTAGCTTCACGTTTTTCTAGCGCCTTCCTCTGTTGCGGGTGTACAACCAGCCCGCCCCGTCGCAATTGCCACAACGAGTTGTTCCTGTGCTCCATGCACCCGCGCACGCAGCACATTGTTTCCAATCGTCAGCGTTGAGAGCGCTTCCATTGACTCCGACGCATCTCTTCCCTGCAACCAACTGTACACACTGACCGTTAATGAGGTTTGGAGCGTATGAAAACAGCGCCGCATCGCGTGCAGACGACCGCGGGCTTGGGTCTCGCGCCCCTCTTGTCTCTCGTGCCCCTCTTGTCTCTCGTTTCTTGTTCTTCGACGATTGCCTTCAGTTCAGTCCGGTTCTGAGTCGGGCACGAGTGGGTCGGGGGAGGCGGCAACTCGTTTTCTCTCACGGGCGTCCTAGGCCAGTCGAAAGAACAAGAATCACACACGTATCGAAACAGGTTCGGGAGAATCTGCCTCTTTTCAAGTGGCATTAGGCCCTCATCTGGCATATCGGGGGCAACACACCCAATACTTCGCGTCTCCTCTCGATTTTACGACAACGTATCCAGGAGAAGTGAAGTCCTCCTACGGATCATGTCCGGTAACGACTTACAAGGCATGTGGAATTGATTGCTGGAGGAATTTCTTCCGACTCCCGCCGTCATCAAGTGTGGGTATCGGCAAACTAACACCTTCTAACGTCATGCGCCTGTCATCGGAGAAGTGAGCCTAAGAAACCGTTCTGAGTTGGCTAACGATCTCCGTTAATCATGCTTTAGAATTGACCGCTGGTCGGGCGTTATCTCCGTAAAGGCCAAGCCCATCCCGAATACCGGGTCGCAATAGACTACCTTAGCTTTGGCCTCGAAGACGCCTTGATCCCTGAGAAGCCTAAACCCTACAAGCATCCCCTCGGGAAACGGATTTAGCGAGTCGACATAGCAGCCCCCGAGGCCCAGTTCCGAGGAGCGCCCTGAGAGTAGAGTCCCGGAATGCAGCTCGGTCACCTCCGCCGAAGCGACGAACGGGCAGCGCTGAACAATACGCCGTTTAGCTGATTGCGAAGGATTGTTTCTTTGAATCATCGAGTATCAATTGCGCCGGCAATGTCGCAACAGAAGGCATTTTTTAAGTCAACTACTACCGAAGGTAATTATTCCTTTAGCGATACAGGGTCGGACTCGTTCTTTGGAGACTTCTTATCCAACAGCGAGATTAATTCGCGGCCAGAGGCGGGGACGCCGACCTTGCCTTGGCGAACGATCTCTTTAGCACTAAGGCTTCGGCCATAGAGCTTTTTGTTCGCACTGCCGTCAGATCGAAGGGTTGAACCCTCCAGCGAAATGCCCGCAAACAATCCGCGTGAGCGGGAATAGCTGAGGACCTCCGCCCTCATCACGATATCGGTATCCGCTGCTGCCGTGCGCCCCTTCGGCCCAGCCGCTGCAGAGGCATCAGCGCCAAGCTTCACTTTACTGTTCAAGATGGAGTTCGCCCCTCTGGGATTCATGACCAAGAGGACGAAGTCCGTGGCCTCACCGCCCAACTGCAAACCGATGTTGGCCCCTTCGAGCGCGAAAAGTGCGGGAGCGCTCCAATGCCCCGTAAAATGCTGGCCGGTTCGGCAGGTGATCGCACCCCGGCCGAAGTCGCCTCCGATGCCAATGGCGAATTTTAGAACCGAAGGAATCACAATGACGCATTCGGCCTTGTTAAGCAGTTCCTTCGGAATCCCATCGGGGATGTCCAAAATCTCCTTGAACACCTGGCCACAGGCTTCAAGGCGCATTTGCTCCCTGCTTTTAGTCGCTGCAAAGATGGGATACGCCAAGAAAATGGCGAAGACGAAAACACTGACTTTTTTCATTGTACCACTCCCAAACACCTGCTCGATTGTTGCGCTGTCAAAGTAGAACGACAACGGGCTCGGTGACCGTCTCGTCCTAAGTGAAAACCGAATCGGGCGAACTGACCCTGCCGGGCTACTGTTGCTGCTGCGCAGTACGATCCGGCGCAATCACCTCGGTCACACGGAATACTGCAGCGAGCACCTCAAGGATTATGCGGCAGTACAGAATCCAGATGAAATAACCGCACAGTGCAGCGAGGAGTGCGATTAATCCCTGAACCGGAGTCTGCTGGAACGCCAGTACGACCCAGGCCACCCCTGCGACAAGTCCCACGAGTAGGTGAAGCGCGTACAAGAACTTCAGCATCCTCGGAGTGGCATAGACGCGGAATGAGAAATCCATCAATCCTTCCCACATTCCCTTTGCTTCGGGCATTCATACCTCCCAGAAAACGGCCTAGTTAATTTCGAAATGGAAGATGTCTACTACCATGTTCGTCCTGCGGTTCAACAAAACGATGTGTCCACCAATGAGGACGTGAGCGCAGTCAGGGGGCGGAGGGGGCAGCCGTCGTTCGAGGTCTTCAGGGCAGGGTTGCAACCGCTTCTGGAGTCCCGGAGGAAGTGTGCCGCGTCGAACCAGCTGTTTCTCCAATCCGGGGGACAATTAATCCCTCTTCGCCAAGCCAGGTGGCAGGTGCCCCTGGTGTTCGCCGTACCAACCGCGCATGGCGTCGCGATCCTGGTCTCTGTAATAACGCTCTCCCTGGTCGTCGTCATCACCATGCTTACCTTGGCCATTTCCATGGCTCTTGCCTTGCCCCTGAGCCACAGCCGTGCCACTTGTGGCTAAACAGAACCCAAGCGCGACACCCAACATCCATCTTGGTGATTTCATTGACTCCCTCCGAGTGCAGGGCAGGTGTTCACCAGAATAGTCACGAACGGGCCAAATCGCAATTCTGCAGTTCCGCCCTCGTGTCTAACTGACACTCTTTCGCGTCTTGAAAGTTGCTCCAGGAGAGATCCGGAGACACGCCCATTTCAGCCCGCTCGCATGCCCCAACAAGTATGAAAGACGACTTGAGCCAATCGGCAAAAATGAGCCGGACCCGCTACAGTTTCCGCTACAGTGCTAGAGCCCCTATTCGCTAAGTGCCTGTAAGTGATTGAAAAAGTGGCGCGCCCGGCCAGACTCGAACTGGCGACCCTCTGCTTAGAAGGCAGACGCTCTATCCAACTGAGCTACGGGCGCGATGCTTATTCTGATTCTAAAACAGGTACGGTCTCTCAGCACGCTTTTTTGGAGCGAAACCAAAGGCGCTGCTGCACAATTGGGCGGCGGATGAGCGGCAGACCCAAGAGTGGGAATCCCTCAGGACGAGACCCGGCCCCTACGCGGCAGCAAGTTCCTTCAACAGCGCTTTGCCTTTGCGGAACCAGGGCCGTTCATAGCGCTGCATGTAGCGTGGGAGAGTCCGCTTCTTGGCGAGGAGCTTTTGCGCCCATTCGCGGGCTTCCTCGCGGTGGCCTGCGAGCTTCAGAAAATATGCATAATTGTAGAGCGTTTCGGTTGTCGTCGAGAATTGCGCCACATCGACATAGAGTTGAGCGGCGCTCTCCAATTGGCCGGTTTGCGCATAAGCATCGGCCAGGAGTCCGGCAGCCCTGTAGTAATCGAACTTTCGATCGCTGGCGACGACTCGCTCCAGATCGGAAATCGCAGCGGCGAAATCTCCCATCCCTAGAGAAGCCTGGGCGCGATAGTAAAAGGTGTACACGGAATCGCTGCGCGCCGCGATTGCGTTCGTAAACGCTTCGCGCGCTTTGGCAAATTGCTTCTGGTCTTTATATAGCTCCCCGAGCTCTTCGTAGTTTGCAGCGGAAGGATTGTCCAGGATTTGTGTTTCGACGATTTGAATGCGCGATCTCCGGCCAAACCCTTGAAAGACGCCGCGCAGAAGACCGAGATCGGGCAGAACTTCCGCGACAATGTACACGCCCGCACCGAGAAATCCGCCGAAGAAAATAACGAAGAACCAATAATTCTCCGGCCGGCGCCGCACGAAGTGCACGATCGCGAGGACTTGCAGGATGAATCCCCACGGGTAGAAAAGGTGGCTTAGGCCAAACATGGAGGACCGTCCTGAGGACAGCATCGCTGTCCCATGCCAAATGGTCAAACGAAACGTCGCGCGAGTAGGAGCAGAAGTTACTGTCCACTAGCACTGTCTTGCTTTGCTATGATGGGCGGAATGAATCCCATCGAAACACTGGGGATCGCTCTTGGCGCCGGATTTTCCTCGGGCTTGAATCTTTACGCGACCGTCGCGACGCTCGGGCTTTTGGAGCGTTTCGGAGTCATCCACCTTCCGCCTTCGCTTCACGCGCTTGCGCATCCTGCAGTTCTTACGATTGCTGTCGTTCTTTATTTTGTGGAATTCTTTGCGGACAAAATCCCGTACGTCGATACTGTCTGGGACATGATACACACTTTCATTCGCCCGCCCGCTGCGGCGTTGCTGGCATATGGCGCGGCAGGCGCCGCACCTGCGGAGTGGCGATGGGCTGCCGCGCTTCTCGCCGGTGGAGTTGCGCTAACCTCACATGGAACGAAGGCCAGTGCGCGTGCCGCTGTTAACACCACACCGGAACCACTTAGCAATTGGGCTTTGAGTTTCGGCGAAGATGTTTTGGCGGTCTGGCTGACGTGGATGGCCACGGCGCATCCCCTGGCGACGACTGTCATCGTCGTGGCACTCGTTGCGCTTTCCGTGTTCCTACTCTTTCATCTCTTCCGGTTTGCGCGCCGTGCGCTGCAACGATTGTTCGCTGTTTGATTCGCCGGCTATTTCAAATACGTTGCGAGCCAATCCAGGAACGTTTTGTACCAAAACCGGCTGTTTTGTGGCTTCAGAATCCAATGGCCCTCATCTGGAAATACAACCAGCTTTGAAGGCACGCCTTGCCTCTGCAATGTGTTGAAGAATTCCAGCGACTGCGTGTATGGAACTCGATAATCCCGTTCGCCCGCAATCACCAGTGTCGGCGTCTTGAATTTTCCCAGATCGGCCGCGTATGTCAGCGGCGCCCACTTGCGGTAACTTTCTGGATTAGTCCACGGCGTCCCTTGCATGTCGCGTTCTTCAAACCACAGCTCTTCCGTGGCGTACATCGAGTTTTTGTCGTAAATGCCAGCGTGGCTGATGATCGCCTTAAAGCGTCCCGTATGCGTGGCAATCCAGTCCGCCATGTAGCCGCCGTAGGATCCGCCGGCAGCGGCCATGCGAGACCCATCCGTGTAGGAGTATTTTTTCAGAATGAAGTCCACGCCGTTCATCACGTCCACGTAAGCCTTGCCGCCCCAGTCGTTGGTGATCTCGTCCGTGAATTTCTGGCCGTAACCCGTCGAGCCGCGCCGATTGATCATCAGCGTCACGTACCCGGCCGCGGAAAATACTTGCGCGTTCCATCGGTAGCCCCACGCGTTCGACCACATGGTCTGCGGCCCGCCGTGCAGCAGCACCAGCAAAGGGTATTTCTTGGTCGCGTCGAAATTCGGCGGCCTGATCAGTATGGCTTGCACGCGCGTACCGCCGGCACCCTCAAACCAGAACGTTTCGGGCTCGTTCATTTTCAGCGAAGCAAGAATGGCATCGTTCTGATGCGTAAGCTGCCGCACGCCGCTTCCATCGCTGGATGCGGCATAAATCTCGGCAGGCATCGTCAGGCTCGTGCGCTCGAATACCAGAGTCTTGCTATCGCTGCTCAACGAGATTCCCAGATTGAAGCTGTTTGCAATTAGTTTCTTTGGAGTGTCTCCCAGGTGCGGAGCCATCGCGTAAATCGGCTGCAGCGTTTCGTCTTCTGCAGTGAAATAAATCGTTTTGCTGTCGGCTGACCAAGTCAGCTCGTTGGTGCTGCGGTCGAAACCTTCCGATAGGTTTTCGATCTTCCCCATTGCCCGGTCATACAGCATGACGCGCCAACGGTCAGACTCGTACTCCGGCGTAAGTTGCGCGTGATACGCGATGTACTTCCCATCCGGCGAATATGCCGGCCCGCCATCGAATCCCGGTTGTGTCGTGATTTGTTTTACATCGCCGCCTGCCACCGGAACTACGAACAAGTCTCCGTTCGTGCTGATTGCCTCCACGGGATCGGTCACCGCTGTAAAACAAATCTCCTTCGAGTCTGGCGAAAAACTCAAATCGCTGGAGCTGCCGCGTTCATCCGGAGGCACGTCGTAGTTCGCTCCCGCCGTCAAATCGCGAGGATTTCCGCTGCTATCCGCTGGAACCACAAACAAATGACTGCGCTTGCCTTCGTTCCAATGCGTCCAATGCCGGTAAAGAAGATGCTCCGCGACGTGTGCCTTCACTTTGTCTTTTTCTTTTTCGGCGTCCCGCGCGCTGTTGCACGCATCGTCTTTGCAGTCCGGATAAACTCCCGATGTAAACGCAATCGTCTTTCCGTCCGGTGACCATTTCACGATAACCGCGCCCGTCGAAAGATGCGTCAACGGCTTCGCTTCGCCGCCATCCATCGAAAGCAGATAGACTTGCGAATCCCCGCTTCGCGATGACAAAAAGGCGAGCATCTTTCCGTTCGGCGACCAAACCGGCGACGAATCGTGCCCGCTCTGCGTGAGTTGCAGCGATGTTCCGCCCGCCGTTGGCATAATCCAGATGTTGCTCACGCCGCGATTCGCATCGAGGTCCGGGGTCGAGACGGTGTACGCCACCCATTTGCCGTCGGGCGATACTTGCGCTTCTCCCAAGCGATGCATTTGGATCATGTCGTTGAACGTGATGGCGTGCTTCGTCGGTTCTTGCGCCAGCGTGCGAGTCTGGCTAGCATGCAGCATCACAATGAACAAACTGCACCGCAAGAAGGCAAGTTTCATTGCATTTCCTCCTGATGGAGTACGGCGAGTTGCATTTTCCTGTCTATGACTTCGGATGATGTCACGATTCGTGCACGATTCCAAGCTTGTGGCCCCGCGCCCAAAGCCAGTTCAGCAGTGCGATGGCGAATGTGATGGACATCACGATAAGTTCGGTACGACCCATTTGCGCCAAAAGGACGGCTACGAACGCAAGCCCAAGCACCGTAAAAAACAGGCCCGCAGGAAGGCGAAACTTGCTTCCCTGGGGAAACTTTCCTCTCAAAATTGGCAGAGCGGCTACGACTGCTCCATACATGAAGAGTCGCGAGATTGCGGAGAGCGATGCGTTCCACCGGAAGTTTCCGCCGATCGAAAACAACAAAAGCATCAATGCAAAAACAACGATCGACAAATGCGGCGTCCGGAAGCGGGGATGAATGGCCGCAAAAAAAGAAGGGAAGTCTCCGCGTTCTCCCATGGCAAACGTGACGCGCGGCGTGTGCAACATGTTCGCGCTTAAGTACCCATAAACGGAAATCAATGTGCCTACGGCGACCAGAGTTACTCCGACCGGACCAAGAAATTGGCGCGCAGAGTCCACCGCCGGCTTTGTCGTGGCGCCTGGATTTGCCAGCGTGAAAATCACGACGACTTGCACGCAAATGTAGAGTAAAGTCGCCGTCAGCATGGCGATCAAAAGCGCAATGGGCGCATCCTTCCGCGGATCGCTGGCCTCGCCCGAGGCGAAGAGCGCGGCCTCGAATCCTCCATACGCATAAACCATCAGCAGGATGGCCTGGAAGCAATTCGCCGTCGTTAGGGGAACCGCGGCCGGAGTCACGCGCACGCTCGGATGAAAGGCGAGGGCCATGAATCCGCCCGTAATAAAAAGTGTCAGGAGCAACACCTTCGTGATCGTAAAAAAATTACTCAATGCATTTCCGCCGCTCACACCGCGGTAATTCACAGCGGCCAAAAAACCAATGAGCACCGTGAGAATCGTTCCACGTATCCATCCCCGAGTCACTACTGGAAAAAACGAACTCAAATAGGTGATAAATAAATTTGCCACGCCGGAGCATGCCGTGATCCGCGATAGCCACGTCAGCCAGCCAATTTGAATTGCCGCGAATCGTCCGAACGCGACCCTCGTATACAGATAAGGTCCACCGGCTTCCTGAAAATACGAGGAAACCTCCGCCAAACAGGCGGCAATCACGGCCACGCCGGCAAAGGCGATCAAGTATCCTGCGGGGCTCAGTTTCCCGAGGTAGCCAGCGATGATGGAAGGGAGGCCGAAAATGCTCGCGCCAATCATCGTGTTGAGCATCAACGCAGCCAGGCTCCAGCGCCCGATGGTGCGAACCAGGCCGCCGGAGGCTTGCGCCAAGCCTGTCGCCTGCACGCTCAATCTTTTGCCGCAGCCACGGGAGGCGCCTTCATTTTTGCAATTTCGCCGAGAAGATCAGGCTTGCCGCTGATTCGTTCCAGATGGGGATACCGCTCGCCGCCGTGATAATTAACCGCGTATGTCTGAAAAAAATCTTCATTCTCAATGAGCAACTCAATCGGCGCCTTCCCGTTTTTTGTTTGCCGGATAGCCGCGTGGAGGTCGTCCGGACTCCACCTCCGGCCATTCACCGCAACCAGTTTCATTCCTGGCGCGATTCCCGCCTGCGCCGCAGCGGAACCAGGAATCACGTCGATCACCTCGTCGCCGTTCTCGCCTCCCGTGTCGCGCACCACAAATCCGAGCGAAAACTGTACATCCGTCAGATGCATGGCGGTTTCGCCGGATTCGCGGCTTTCGTTCGGCGTTTCGGTATACACCAGTTTCCATCCACTATTTTCCAGGCCACCGAGTGGCGCGTCGGGTCCGTGCGAATTCACTCGCTGCGTAAAAAAAGAACGCCAATCGTAAGGAGCGATTTCTTGCAAGGCAGCGACGACATCGTCAAAGGTATAAGGCAGGATTTTCGGCCCGGTATTCTCTCCGCCCTCGAATTTCCTGCAAAAATCATCCAGCGATTTTTTCCCTTTCGTTTCCTGCCGGATGATGGTGTCCGCCTCCAGCCAGATCAGCGTGCCCTCATCGTAGTAATCCGTATCGCGCCGCCATGTCCGGTATTGTTCGGGCGATCCGTACAGCAGTTGAGCGGCAATCGCTGTATCCTCCAAGTCGCGCCATGATCGTCCCTTTCGTTGATCCAGATATGCCGCGACCCACGCGAGATTTTCGTGCAATCGTTCCGACGTCCAGCTTCCTATACGTGCCGAGAGCACCGTTCCGTAATATTGCGTCATTCCTTCGTACACCCAGAGCAAGCCACCTTTCATCGGCTCCTGATAATTCGGGGTTGCTAGCCCCGCTGGCCTTCGATATTTTCCGTTCCATGAGTGCGTGAATTCGTGCGGTAAAAGATCCGTCATCGCATCCGAAATGTTTGGGTCTTGAAAGGTGCGGCTTGGCACTCGGTTGTCGCTCGATTCATGATGCTCGACGCCGTCCGTTTCCACGTTATCGCTTTCCGTCAGCAAGAAATCGTAATGCCGGTAGTGCCGCGCTCCGAAGAGCGCTCCCGTTTCCGCAACCAACTGCCGCCACGCCTGGACGGTTTCCGGCGTGACTTCCAGCCCCGCTTCGGTTTCCGCGGCAATGTGAATGTGGTGCTCGGGCTTTTGTCCGGGAGACAAATCGATTGCGCGCATGTGAGCACCCATCAGCACGGGCGAATCGACCAAGGTCGTCAAGCTCGCCGGTTGAAAATCAATCGCTGCGCCGGTCGTGCTTGCCACCGGTAGCGCGGTTCCAAATTTCCATCCTGCTGGAATCTGCAAACTGGCTGTGTAAGTCAGATCGTCGCTCTTCGCCCCCTGCGGATAGAGGAGGACGGTGTACCAGTTCAAAAGTGCAAGTTGTGAGGTCGCAGAAGGGTTTTCTCGTCCCGAGCTGGGCCCAGCTGGAGAGACGTAATCCAACGAGACTTCGAGTTCGCTTGTTCCCGCGGGGACTTGGCAATGAAAAGCGAACATGTCCACGTCATCGCGCCGCCATTCAATTTCTTTGCCGCTCACACGAAAGAATAGGCCAGTTAGGTTGACAATCGGCCCTATGGGAGCATGTTCTCCGGGAATCCATTTTGGATACACGAGTGTGAGCGGGCCTGCGGATACCGGGAAATTCAGCTTCGCATGGAAAATGTGTTTCGTGGCCTCCCGCAAATCCACGGTGAGCCGCACGGGCTTCCGCGCATCTTGGGCTTGCACCGGAACTGCGGAAAAAATGAGCGAAACAAGCGTCAGTTGAATCCAGCAAGGAATGAGCATGAGCATCAATCAGGTCTCCCCAAAGCTTGGCCAGCGTAGCATAATTTTTGGGCGGGCAAGCACGCTTGGCAATTCACCTGGCGTCAATTCGCGGCCGGCGCTCGCAACCAAAGAGACCGCGCGAGTCTGCTACAATCGCTCATCGAGCCCGCATGTCAATAGACGCCGCTCTTTTTCCGCGCAGTTTTCACCAGGCGTTTCCCGTCGCCGTCCGTGGGGAAGGTTGCTGGCTTTTTTCGGCGGATGGAGGCAAATTTCTCGATGCGGCGGGCCAAGCCGCTGTGATTAACATTGGCCACGGCGTTCCCGAAATTGGCCGCGCCATGGCCGAGCAGTCCTCGAAACTCGCGTTTGCGCACACTTCGCAATTTCATTCCCCGCCTGCAGAAAAACTCGCCGCGCGGCTCCTCGCGCTGGCTCCGCCGAATTTTCGAAAAGGTGGCCGGGTTTACTTCACTTCGGGAGGGTCCGAAGCAACGGAAACGGCTATCAAGCTCGTCCGCCAATACCATCTGGAAAAGGGGCGGGCTGCTCGTTACCGCATCCTTTCGCGCCGCCAGAGTTATCATGGCAGCACGCTTGGCGCCATGACCGTCAGCGGCAACGTTGCCCGCCGCGCGCCATATCGGCCATTACTAGCAGAGTGGGGCCACATCGCTCCCTGCTTTTGCTATCACTGTCCATTCGAAAAGACTTTTCCTCAATGTCATCTCGCCTGCGCCGATGATCTGGATTCTCTCCTTGCGGAAAACGACGCAGACTCCGCCGCCGCTTTTATTCTCGAACCAGTTGTTGGCGCAACTCTTGGCGCCGTGGTGCCGCCGGAAGGCTACGTTGCACGCATCGCCGAGATTTGCCGTAAGCGCGAGATCCTTCTCATCGCGGATGAAGTTATGACCGGCATGGGCCGCACCGGCAAGCCTTTCGCCGTGCAACACTGGGGCATCGAGCCGGACATTATTCTTACTGGGAAGGGAATTGCGAGCGGCTACGCTCCGCTCGGCGCCGTTCTCGTTGCGCCGAATGTTGTTGAAGCTATTGAAAACGGCACCGGAACCTTCAAGCACGGATTTACTTACCAGGCCCATCCGGTTGCAACCGCTGCCGGCAACGCCGTACTGGATTACATCGAGTCGCACAATCTCTACGCACGCGTCGCCCCCGCGGCTCTATCGCTGTGCACCGCTCTTGCTCCGCTACTTTCCCATCGTCACGTTGGCGATATCCGCGGGCTTGGTCTGCTCGTCGGTATCGAATTCGTCCGCGACAAGCTTACGGGCACGCCTTTCGATCCATCGCCAGCCATTGCCGAGAAAATCCGTTCGGCCGCGATGGAAGAAGGCGTTCTGACCTACCCAACGCAGGGCTGCGTTGACGGGACGCGAGGTGATCACATTCTTCTTGCGCCGCCTTTTATCATCACGCCCGAGGAATCGGCGCTCGTCGCCGCGGCGCTGGCTTCAGCTCTCGCGAAAGCGTTTCCTGATTAACGTGTCGCCGTTTTTCTTATTTCTAGCGTAGTCTGTTCGTGTATTTTCCGGAGGAGCTGAGTCACAATGCGCCGTCTCTCCTGTAACCTTGCACTGCTGCTCTGCGCGGGCTTCCTAGCTGCCTCATTCGTTCCGGCTCAGGAAAAGTCTGCCGCTAAGCCCCGCGCACGCGATCTCGGCGTTCCATTTGATGGGACTCCCGGTCCGCTCAACGCTATCACCGACGTTTCCGGCGTTACTGTCGGCCACACGACGCTCATCTCCGGTGAAGGAAAACTCCAAGTTGGCAAGGGGCCGGTGCGCACAGGTGTCACCGCAATTCTTCCTCGCGGGAAAGATACGATGTCCAATCCCGTTTTCGCCGGTTGGTGGTCGCTCAACGGCAACGGCGAAATGACCGGCACGACTTGGGTTGAAGAATCAGGCTTTCTCGAAGGACCAGTGATGATTACTAACACGCACAGCGTCGGTGTGGTTCGCGACGCGGTCATTCAGTGGCGCGTCAATCATGGACAGCCCGATCCCACCGGCTATTGGTGGTCGCTTCCTGTGGTCGCGGAAACTTGGGATGGCTGGCTGAACGACATTAACGGTTTTCACGTCAAGCCCGAAGACGCTTTTCATGCGATTGACTCGGCGCACGGCGGCCCCGTCGAGGAGGGGAACGTCGGCGGCGGCACGGGAATGATTTGCAATGAATTCAAAGGCGGCATTGGAACTTCTTCGCGCAGGTTCGAGATCAAGGGTACGAGCTATACTGTCGGCGTTCTTGTCCAGTGCAATTACGGCGTCCGGCCGAATCTCCGCATCGCTGGAGTCCCTGTCGGAAAGGAAATTCCTGAAGAGGCTGCTTACAGCTCTGCTTCTTTCGACGACCTGGATCGCGGATCGATAATCGTCGTCGTCGCAACCGATGCGCCGCTTATCTCACACCAACTGAAGCGCTTGGCGCGCCGCGTGTCTCTCGGCCTGGGCCGCAACGGCAGTATTTCCGGTAACGGTTCCGGCGATATTTTCATCGCCTTCTCGGCGGCAAACCCCGGTGCGGACGGCGCGGATCACGTGGTCGAACTCAAGATGCTTCCAAACGATCTGATTGAAAAAGTTTTCGCCTCGACCGTGCAGGCCACTGAAGAAGCTGTGATCAATGCCATGGTCGCTGCCGAAACCATGATCGGCATCGAAAATCACAAGGTCATTGCGCTGCCGCACGACAAACTGCGCGAGGTTCTTAAGAAATATAATCGCCTCGCGCAATGAGGCTCCAGCCAAATCTCCCGAGCGCCATCAGCGCCACAGAATCAGTGCGCACACATTTTTTCCGCAACTTTCTTGGGCGCATGACTTTGTTGCTTTCCGTAGCTCTCTTGTCTTGTTCCCGTTCTTCCATTCCGCCGACATCTCTCGCCATCACGCACGTCACGCTCATCGACGCTACCGGCGCCGCTCCCCAGCCTGACATGACTGTTTTTCTTGCCGATGAGCAAATCGCCGCCATCGGTCCTTCAAATTCCGTCTTCATTCCGCGTAAAACAAGGACCTTTGATGCGACAGGCAAATTTCTCATCCCCGGCCTCGTCGATATGCACGCGCATCTCACCGGCGCGTCCGAGCCCACCGGCAGCCGCGAATTTATTCTTCCGCTCCTTCTCGCGAATGGGATCACAACAGTGCGTGACATGGGCGGCGACCTTGAATCCCTGCTCAAGCTGCGTCATGAAATCGAGCGCGGCCAGTTGCCGGCACCTCGCATTTTCTTTGCGGGTCCTTATCTCGATGGAAATCCGCCGTTTTTCCAGCCTTCACTGGTGGTCACGAATTCCGCTGAAGCCGCCGATGATGTTCACTCTCTGATTTCGCGCGGCGCCGATTTTATCAAAGTGCAATCCAATCTCAGCCGCGACGCGTATTTCGCCATCGCGAAAGTCTGCCGCGGCGAACACGTCACTTTCGTTGGACACGTTCCCGATCGCATTACCGCTGGCGAAGCTTCCGATGCCGGACAGAAAAGCATTGAGCATCTCACCGGGGTGCTTCGCGCTTGTTCGAATGAAGAGCCGCTTCTCATCCGAAAACAGTTTGCTGCCGCCCCCAAGAAGGGGACTAAGGTGCAATCCCGGGACCGCGAACTTTCGTGGCAGAGGGAGTTATTGGAGAGCTATTCGAACGAACAGGCGGCAGCGCTGATCGCAAAATTCATACAGAACCGGACCTGGCAGGTTCCCACGTTGATCCTGCTCCGTAACGACGCTTTCCCTACGCCCGAGACGGATCCTTCGCGGGATCCTCGCCGAAAGTACATTCCCCTGCAAGTTCTGGCGAATTGGCAAAAGGGAGCGAAGGATCGTGACAAAGGCGCCACGCCGCTGGAATTCTCTCTGCGTTCCAGCCTCATGCAAGCATCGCTTCATCTCGTCGGCAAAATGAACACGGCGGGAGTTCCCGTCATGGCTGGCACGGACACTACTGCTCCATTTATTTTCCCAGGTTCCAGCCTGCATGAAGAATTGGCCCTTTTGGTTCAAGCAGGACTGACGCCCATGCAGGCGCTGCAAGCTGCAACGAAACTCCCTGCGGAATTTTTAGGCAAGCTGCAAACGCAAGGCACCGTCGAGCAAGGCAAAATCGCCGATCTTCTGCTTCTCGATTGCAACCCACTCGACGACATTCACAACACGCAGAAAATTCGCGCCGTTATCCTGCGCGGCAAACTGTTAGACAGAAACACGCTAAACGAACTCTTAATCAAGGAAGAGAACTTCGCCAAAGCTCATTAAACTGAGCATAGTGACCTGCGAAATTATCGGACGCGGTTCCTGTGCGTTCGTCTTGCTGAGATGAGTGCCAGTTAGTTTTCACAAACGCTCTAAATGACTGTCCCCGCGGTCTTCCTTGCCGGATTGAAAAATGGGAGTGCCACTACTTTTGCTGAAACCGTATGCCGAACAGCTTCGACGGTCATCTCGATATTCACCGTCGCTCCGACAGACGACTTATCGCGGCTTATACACGCAAGCGCGATCATCTTCTTGAGCGTTGGCGACCACGTTGTTGATGTCGCCTTGCCGATTTGTTTGCCGCCCTGATAGACGGGCACTGCGACGCGCGACGCTACGCTCGGCACTTGTGGGGCCATTCCCATTTTGTCGTAAAGCGTCTCGACCTCGTTCCAATTGATCTCCAGACCCACCAACGCGCGAGCGGCCCCACCTTTCTTCTTTTCCCGGGCCAGCGCCTCTCGACCGACAAAATTATCTTTCTTCAAGTCCACCAGTTTTCCGAGACCAATCTCCGCCGGCGAAAACTTTTGCGATTCGATCAGCGCTTTTTTGCTCGATGTATAATCCACTTCGATCAAAATCAATCCCGCTTCTATCCTGGCGATATCCAACGCAATCATTCCCGCTGGATGAATGTCGAACGCTTTCCCTTTTTTGATCAGTTCATCCCACACTTTTCCGGCGTTTTTCCAGGGCATCCAAATCTCAAATCCCAGATCTCCGGTGTACCCCGTTCGCGATATGTCCACCGGGACGCCCGCGATTTGCCCGCGTGTCACGCGAAAGTATTTCAAGTTTGCTACATCCGCGTCCGTCACGGCATGCAGGAGTTTTCCCGAGGTCGGCCCCTGCAGCGCCAGAGCTGCCACCTGTTCGGAAATGTCTTCGATTTGGACGCTCAGCGCCAGAGCGTTCTGCTGAAACCAGCGCAAACTCGGATCCGCCGCAGTCCAGCGGTACTCGTTTTCGCCTAGGCGCGTGATGGTGCCGTCGTCAATTACTTTTCCTTCTGGGTCGCACCAGCAGCAGTAAATCACCTGATCGATCGCTACCTTATTAATGTCGCGTGAAATGACGCGGTTCACGAAGCGCGTTGCGTCGCTTCCCGTGACGCGGTATTTAAAGAGCGGCGAAATATCGATCAGCGCGGCGGAATTGCGGATGGCGTTGTACTCGTGCTCGTGGTGCATCTCGTACACGCTGACGGTGTAATAGCCCGACCATTCGCGGTAGTTGAGGCTCTCGCACAGGGCGAGCGTTTTCTCATGAAAGGCAGTTCCGACTGGCACGATTCCTCCGAACTCTTGTGCGGCGCACCCCGCAAGAACAAAATCGGATTATAGGTGTGAACTTCGAGATTCGGCAAGCTGTTGTCCGGGCGTGTGTCTATGCTCGGCAGGCGCGCCAGCTCCTGCGTACGCTAGCTTGTATGAAACCACCCGGATAGAATAAAAGATGGAAACGGGGAAGAGGCGGGATGCAGATGTCAGGCAACGGCGCAACGCAGGCAAAAGTTCTAAGGCTCGACGCGAAGGACAATGTCCTTGTTGCGCTGACCGATTTGCGTAAAGGCGAAAACCTAAGTTATTTGGAGGACGAATACCTCCTGTTGTCCGACGTGCCCGCTAAGCATAAGTTTCTGACACAAGACGTAGACGCCGGCGGCGACATTATTATGTACGGCGTGCTCGTGGGTACGACTATCGAGAGTCTCCGGCGGGGCGATTTACTTTCCACACGTAACATCCGTCACGCCGCCGCGACTTTCCACGAAACGGAAACGGCCGGTCCCCGCTGGACTCCTCCGAATGTTTCTGCATGGGCGGACAAAACATTTCTCGGATATCACAGAGATGACGGCCAGGTGGGTTCGCGAAATTACTGGCTCGTCCTTCCTCTCGTCTTTTGCGAAAACCGTAATCTGGCCGTCTTGAAACAGGCGTTTGAGGAAGAATTGGGTTTTGCGGCTCCTCAGATTTACCGCAGCCAGGTTGCGGAGCTGGCCCGGCTTTATCGCGAAGGGAAGTCGGACGAACTGAAGAAAGTCGCGTTCGGTGAGACGCAGCGCGCGAGCGCTTCGCCCAAAGTTTTTCAGAACATCGATGGCATTAAGTTTTTACTGCACGAGGCCGGATGCGGCGGGACACACGAGGATGCCAGGAATCTTTGCGGTCTACTGGCTGGTTACATTCACCATCCGAATGTTGCTGGCGCTACGGTCTTGAGCCTGGGCTGCCAGCATGCGCAAGTTCCCATGCTCCTTGAAGAGATCAAGCGCCGCGATCCGAATTTTAAGAAGCGCGTCTTGATTTATGAGCAGCAGAAAAGCCCTTCCGAAGCGGCGATGATGACCAAGGCCATACGCGAAACCTTTTTGGCCATGGTTGAGGCAGACAAAATTATGCGGCAGCCTGCTCCACTTTCAAAGCTCACACTCGGCCTGCAATGCGGCGGGTCCGATGGTTTTTCGGGGCTCTCGGCGAATCCCGCGATCGGGCACGTCTCCGATATTGTCGCGGCGCTTGGAGGCATCGGGATTCTTTCCGAGTTTCCGGAGCTCTGCGGCGTGGAGCAGCAACTGATTGATCGCTGCGTCCGCAGGGAAGTTGCGGACCGCTTTGCTCACCTCATGCGAGACTATGCAGCCCGCGCCAAGGCAGTGCGCGCGAGCTTTGAAATGAATCCTTCGCCGGGCAATATCCGGGACGGATTGCTGACGGATGCAATGAAATCCGCAGGAGCAGCCAAGAAAGGCGGCACCTCTCCCGTCACCGCGGCTGTGGACTATCCGGAATACTGCACGGAGCCGGGATTAAACCTCCAATGCACGCCGGGGAGCGATGTGGAATCCGTCTCAGCGCAAGTAGGCGCCGGCGCGAATGTGATTCTATTTACGACGGGGTTGGGCACACCCACGGGCAATCCGATCGCGCCGGTTCTGAAAATCTCGACTAATTCGAATCTCGCGCAGCGCATGGCTGACATCATCGACATCGACACGGGCGGCATCATCACGGGCGAGACCAGCATCGAGCAAATGGGCGAAAGAATATTGGAACGAGTGATTCAGGTTGCCAGCGGGGAAGCTCGCACAAAAGCGGAATTGCTCGCTCAAGACGATTTTATTCCGTGGAAACGGGGAGTCTCCCTTTGAAAAAGGATCAGCTCCAGCCGTGAAAGTCCTTTTGCTTTCGAAATACAAGCATCTGGAAATTGCTGATCTTCCTCAGCCGACGCCGGGCCACGGCGAGGTGCTCGTAAGAGTGGCCGCTTGCGGAATCTGCGGCAGCGACGTTCACGGCTACGATGGTTCCTCCGGCAGGCGCATCCCGCCCATTGTAATGGGACACGAAGCCGCCGGAACAATCGCCGCCGTGGGAGAGAACGTAAGCGGATTTGCGGAAGGCGACAGAGTCACGTTCGACTCGACCATTTTCTGTGGAGCCTGCAGCAACTGCCGTCGCGGAGACGTGAATCTGTGCGACAACCGCCAAGTCCTGGGAGTTTCCTGCGCCGAGTTTCGACGCCCCGGAGCTTTTGCAGAATACGTTGCCGTTCCTTCGCGCATCCTTTATCGCTTGCCCGAAAATCTTTCGTTCCATGAAGCTGCGATGCTGGAGGCCGTGTCGGTCGCACTTCATGGCGTTTCCTTGGCGCAGATTTCGAAGGGCAGCACCGCCTTGGTTGTCGGAGCCGGAATGATCGGTCTGCTCACTCTGCAAGCGTTGCGTGCCGCGGGATGTTCGCGGGTTTTTGTCACTGATTTGGACAGCACGCGGCTCAAACTGGCTCAAGAGGTCGGGGCGACTGCAGTGCTGTCCTCAGAAAAGGATTTAGTCGGGCAAGTGATGCAACTCACCAGCGGAGCTGGCGTTGATGTGGTCATTGAAGCGGTGGGCAGGAACGAAACCGTGAAGGCGAGCATCGAGAGCGTCCGAAAGGGCGGCACCGTCATATTGGTCGGCAATATATCGCCGGAAGTCATGCTGCCTTTGCAAAGGGTCGTCACTCGTCAAATCCGTTTGCAGGGTTCTTGCGCGTCCGCTGGAGAATATCCGCGCGCCATCGAACTTCTGGCAAGCGGCGCGATTCTAGTTAAGCCCTTCATAACGGCTGTGGCCCCGCTGGAGGAAGGTCCGCGCTGGTTTGAAAGACTTTATGCGCGCGAACCAAACTTGATGAAAGTCATACTTTCGCCGGAGAGGGCTTCGTGAGCGATGGATTGTTCGATCTTAGCGGGCGTGTCGCGCTCGTTACCGGGACCAGTCGAGGGCTCGGCCAATACATGGCCCGCGCTCTGGCGAAGGCCGGGGCGGATCTTGTGCTCACGAGCCGCGACCTTATTCGCCTTGCCCCATTCGAGGCGGAAATAAAATCGCTGGGCTGCCGCACCTTTTCCGTTGAGCTCGACGTCCGTAGTCAGCAGAGCATCGAGAAAATGGCCGCTACAGCCGAAGCTGCCTTTGGCCATCTCGATATTCTTGTAAACAACGCCGGGTGCAATGTCCGAAAGCCGGCGCTTGACGTAACCTGGGAAGACTGGAACTTAATTCTGGAGACAAATCTACGCGGAAGTTTTTTCGTCGCTCAAGCTGTGGCGCGTGGGATGATTGGCCGCCGCTATGGGCGTATCATCAACATCGGCTCCGTCACCACAGTTGCCGGCTACGCGGGTCTTGCTCCCTACGGCGCGAGCCGCGGCGGCATAAAGCAATTGACGATGAGTCTGGCTGACGACTGGGGCAAGCACGGCGTTACCGTGAACTGTCTTGCACCCGGATGGTTTCGCACCGAACAGAATAAAGTTTTGTACGAGAACAAGGAATGGGTCGAATACCTCTGCGATCGCATTCCGCTGAAACGTCCTGGTCAGCCTCAAGATCTGGACGCAGCGGTTGTATTCCTTGCTGCGGAATCCAGCCGTTACATAACAGGGCAAACGCTGCTCGTGGACGGCGGGATTTCAACTGGCGCAACGCGCGCACTGGTTCAGCCTGCAAAAGACGGTGGATGACAATTCTAAAAAAGTAGCTTAGGAAGCCTCGAAATCCTTCATACGAGGATGCGAGAAGCGAAACACCGCGCGCAGAGCCATTAAGTTCTCGGCATTCACGCTGGTTCAGGGACGGGCTCCATTCCAGCAAGTAAGAAAATATAAGCCGCGATGCTGATGAGAAGAATCGCCGTCGCCGCCACGAAGGCCCATACGTAAGAATGCGTCATCTGCACGACGTAGCCAGTGACAATTGGCGCGGCGATGGCAGCAAGCTGATTGCTAAAATTCAAAATTCCGCCCACAGTTCCTACACTCTCCTTAGGAGCAATCAGCGAAGGAATCGACCAGCCCACCGGCGACGCTGCGGACAATCCTCCGATAGAAATGCTGATCCAGAAAACCGCGCCAGCGGCGCTCTGAGCGTACGCCGTGCCGAGAATGCCGAGCCCAAAACTTGTCCCCGCGATGAGAACGGCTTGACGGACGCGCACGGCGTTCCACCCGCGCTGGATCAACTCATCGACGAGCCATCCTCCAACAATAAGATCCGTCAGAGTCGCAAACAGCCATGGCACGCTTGTGTAAACGACGGAGTGCAGCAAATCGACATGATGAACTGCCAAAAAATAGGACGGAAGCCAGGTCAGCAGCAGGTAGAACGTATAGTTGTAGCCGAAGAAGCCCAGCGCCAGTCCGGACACTCTTCTTTGTCGGAGCAAGTACCAGAGTGGCGCTCCTTTCGCGGCCCTCGCCTGATCCTCAGGCTGCGCTCCGCCTTTCGCAATAAATTGGCGCTCCGCCTCCGAGAGGTGCTTGTCTTCGCTTGGATTCCGGTAGAACGCGTAAAACAAAATGAAATAGACAATGCTGATGAATCCTGTCGAGGCAAAACTCCATCGCCAACCAAAATGGAGAAGCAGGATGCCGAGCAACGGCACTCCAATGGCGGAAGACAGTTTTGCCATTGAGTCGAAGATAGCCGTTGCGAGGCTGCGTTCTTGTTCCGGAAACCAGTAACCGATAGCTTTGGAATTTGCGGGGAACGTGGGCGCTTCGCCGATTCCTAAGAGCAGTCGTGCCGAGAGAAAACCTCTGATACCTGTGGAAACAGCCGCGCCGAAAGAAGCTACGGCCCAGAGAATCGTGCTGATACGGCCTACGCGGCGAACACCGAATTTGTCCAGTAACAAACCGGAAGGAAGCTGAAGCGCCGCGTATGTCCAATTGTAGGCGCTCGACAGATAGCCGAACGTTACCGCGGAAATACCGAAGGCCGCGTTGAGCGCATCCTTTGAAACCGAAAGATTCACGCGATCAAAATAGTTTGCGAGGACTCCGAAGCCGAGAAGGCAGGCGATTGCCCATCTACGCCGGGGGACGTGATCCGGTCTGGGAATTGTCTGGTCCAGGGTGGCCGGCATGAGGATGTTCTCTTGAGAAGTCTCCCATCAAAACTTTTACGGAAAGTCGTGCTCTATCGCCGCGCAGAGTATCCCACAAGAGGAGAAAACCTGCGGCTCCATTTCTCGGGCTGCGTTTAGATGGGAGTGGGTCCTGACTCGCGCCCGACGGAGACCTCACTCCAGTGTCCGCATACTTGCCCCGCCTCTCCCGCTCACAGTAAACTACGCCGTCTTCGAGCCACGTTGGTTTGGGGATGAAGGTCTGGATCATCGAATTCTAGGGACAAAAAATGAACCCACTCTCGACTCGACGCGATTTTCTTCGAACCACGGCGGCTGCCGGCGCCGGACTTCTTCTCTCGCATCCGACAAATGCCGCAAAGAATAAGTCGGTCCTCTTGTTCACGAAATCGTCAGGCTTTGAGCACGCCGTCATCAAAGTGACGGACGGGAAACCCAGCATTGCCGAAACCGCCATTCGCTCTTTCGCCGCGCAGAACCATTTTGATCTTACCGCCTCGAAAGACGGCGGCATTTTTGACTCGAAAGAGTTCCATGAATACGCCGCGGTCATCTTCTTCACGACCGGCGATCTCACTCAAGAAGGCACCGACAAGAATCCACCTATGTCTGTGCAGGGCAAGCAGGCTTTTCTCGATGCCATCCAACATGGCATGGGTTTCGTCGGTATTCACGCTGCCACTGACACTTTCCACACGCCGCCCGATACGCCCGATCTTTCCAATCGTTACATTGCGCATGGAGAACAGTCCGATCCGTATATTCGGATGATTGGAGGCGAATTCATCATTCATGGTCAGCAGAACGATCCGCGCCTGCAAACTGCGAACGTCATCATCAATGATCCCAAGTTTCCCGGCCTCGATGGAGTGCAATCTCCCGCGAGCTTGATGGAGGAGTGGTATTCCATGAAGGACTTTGCGCCTGACCTTCATGTGATTTGCACGCTGGATACTTCGACGATGAATGGCCTGGCTTACAAGCGTGCGCCGTATCCCGTTGTGTGGGCGCGTATGAACGGGCGCGGAAGAGTGTTCTACAACGCCATCGGTGACCGTGCCGAAAATTGGCAGAATACTTTTTTTCTCAATTTGCTCGCGGGCGGAATTCGATGGGCGATCAACGATGCCAACGCTTCAATTTTGCCTAATCTAAAGGTTGCGGCCCCAGGTTACGCCGAGATTCCGCCGCCATATCCGCCGGCAGCGAAATAGTGCGTCAGACTGCAGAAGTCATCAATCTTGGCCGGGCCCGCCTGCAACCGTAATAGCCGCCCTGGATACGATGGTGCGCTGCGCTTCCGCTGATGACTCCACGTATCGAGTCAGGTGCAGTTTGGGAGTATTTTTTGAAGAATCTATGTTTACGCTCCATAATTTCAGTACACCATCCCTTTCGTTTTGAAGTTGCCACTCGTTTTTCTTTCTTCTAACCCCAAATCAGAACGGAAAAGTTTCAAAATGAAAATTCGCTCAATCCTTTTCAGCAAACGGCTCGCCTTGCGAGCCCTTGTGCACCATTGCGCCTATCAGTAAAATGTCCAAGCTTCTTGTCGCATCGCATCTTCTTTTCAGTGCGCAACTTTAACGGAGTCATTCTGCATGGCGCAGCACTACGACGTTATCGTCATCGGCGGCGGACACAACGGCCTTGTGAACGCCGCTTACCTTGCCAAAGCAGGGAAGAAGGTGCTCGCCCTTGAACGCCGCCACGTGCTCGGCGGCGCCGCCGTCACCGAAGAAATCATTCCAGGGTTCCTGTTTTCTGAGTGTTCCTACGTTGTCTCCCTTCTCCGTCCCGAAATCATTCGCGAGCTGGATCTTCCTCGCCACGGGCTCGAAATCCTCCCACTCGACGGCACTTTCACGCCCATGCCCAATGGCAATCACCTCTGGCGCATGAACGACCACGCGCGTACGCAGCGCGAAATTCGCCGCCATTCCCGCGTCGACGCCGAGGCCTACGACGAATTTTCCAAAATGATGACGCCGATGTGCCGCTTCGTGAAGCCGCTGCTCTCCATGATTCCGCCCGATCCCACTACTCTCAAGCCCGGCGACCTCAAGCAGCTTCATTTCCTCATGCAACGTTTCCGCAGTCTCTCTTCCGACGAGCGCTATACACTCGTGCAGCTCATGACCATGAGCGCGGCAGATTTTCTCGACCAATGGTTTGAGACGGACGTGCTCAAAGCCACCATGTCCGCCTCCGGGATTATAGGCACCTTTCTGGGTATTCGCTCCCCCGGCACCGCCTACGTTCTTCTCCATCACTACATGGGCGAAATCGATGGCGCGTTCCGCTCCTGGGGTTTCAGCCGCGGCGGCACTGGAGCCATCTCCAACGCCATTGCCGACGCAGCTCGCGAAGCCGGCGTCGAAATTCGTACGCAGGCAGGCGTCGCAAAAATCCTCGTCAAGAACGGCCGCACCCGCGGCGTCGCTCTGCAAAGCGGCGAAGAAATATCGGCCAACGTCGTTTCGTCCAGCGTCGATCCACATCTCACCTTCGAGAAATTCCTCGACCCCAGCGAGCTGCCCGCCGATTTTCTCGAAGGCGTCCGCCGCTTCAAATACCGCGGCTCTTCGGGCAAAGTAAATCTCGCGCTAGATGGACTTCCCGATTTCAAGTGCCTGCCCGGCCCCGGCGCACATCTGCGCGGCGCGATTTCTATCTCCCCCAGCATCGAATACATGGAGCGCGCTTACGACGACGCGAAGTACGGCAATTTTTCGCGCAAGCCATACATTGACATCGTCATTCCAAGTCTCACTGACCCGAGCGTCGCGCCTCCCGGCAAGCACGTGATGTCCTGCTTCGTTCAGTACGCGCCCTATAAACTCGCCAAAGGCACCTGGGACGAGCAGCGCGAAGCCTTCGGGGACGCCGTCATCAACGCAATCGCCGAGCATGCCCCCAACATAAAGAAAATTATCACCGGCCGCCAAATTCTTACGCCGCTTGATCTGGAACGCGAGTTCGGCCTTACGCAAGGCAATATCTTTCAGGGCGAACTCTCCCTCGAGCAGCTTTTTTTCCTTCGCCCCGTGCCCGGCTGGGCGTACTACCGCACTCCGATCGACAATCTTTATATGTGCGGATCCGCGACGCATCCTGGCGGCGGCATCATGGGAGCACCCGGCCGCATCGCCAGCCAAGTGATTCTCAAGGATTGGAAAGGTTCGATGGTTTCACGCGCATCGGGGAGCAAGAACTAATCATGCCCATCGGGCAGCGCGTAGCTCTCATCGGCGGCGGCCACAACGCTCTAATCACAGCGTTCTATCTCGCCAAGGGCGGTTTCAAGCCGCTCGTTCTCGAAAGCCGCGAAATCGTTGGCGGCGGCGCCATCACCGAGGAATTTCATCCCGGATTCCGCGCTTCCACACTTTCTCACACCGTTGGCCCGCTTCGCGCCGACGTCGCCCGCGATCTCGAGTTCCACAAACTCGATTGCGAGATTCTCCGCCCCGATCCCCGAGTGTTCGCCCCTACGCCCGACGGCAAGTCGCTTCTCTTCTATAACGACCACGCGAAAACGGCCGCCGAGATTGCCCGCCACTCCGAAAAAGATGCTGCGAAGTACGCACATTTTGCGGAAACACTCGACCATCTATTCACCGTTCTTGGTGAAATCGTTTCCATCACCCCGCCCGCCATTGACACTCCCTCGCCTGAAGATTTTTGGAATCTTTTCAAGGCCGGCCGCAGTGTCCGCAGCCTCGGCAAACAGGGTATTTTCGATCTGCTCCGCTGGGGCCCCATGGCCGTCGCCGATTTCGTTTCTGAATTTTTCGAAACGGATCTTCTTCGCGCTGTAATCGCAGCGCGCGGCATCTTTGGTACCGCGCTCGGTCCCTGGTCCGCCGGCTCCACGGCCGTGCTTCTTCTCCGCGCTGCCGCGGACTCGCACCCCGTTGGTTCTGCCGCTTTCCCGCGTGGTGGACTTGGCTCGCTCACCCTAGCCCTCGCTGATGCCGCCCGCAAGGCAGGCGTCGAAATCCGCACCAACGCCGAAGTTCAGCACATCCGTGCGAAAGACGGCGCCGTCACTGGCATTGTTCTCGCCGATGCCGAAGAAATCCCCGTCGAAGCCGTTGTCTCCGGCGTCGATCCCAAGCGCACTTTTTTCAAACTTCTCGATCCCACTCAACTCGATCCGACTTTCGCCTTGCGCATTCGAAATGTTCGTGCCGCAGGCACCGTCGCCAAAGTTCATCTTGCCCTCGGCGGTCTTCCCACTTTCTCCGCACTCAACGCCGCTGAAGGCTTTCTCAATTCTCTCTCCGGCCGAATCCACATTGGCCCGGAGATCGATTATCTCGAACGTGCCTTTGACGCTTCCAAATACGGCGAATTCTCCGCCTCACCGTATCTCGATGTCACCATTCCCACGCTTCTCGATCCGTCGCTCGCGCCAGAAGGCAAGCACGTCCTCTCCGCCTACGTTCAATTTGCTCCGTTCAAGCTTGCCGCTGCTTCCGCGGACGGCAAAACCATCGTCAAATCCGAGTCGAACTGGGACACCCGCCGCAAAGAGCTCGGCGACACCGTGGTCAAGACTCTCGCCCAGTACGCTCCCGATCTCCCCGGCCTCATCGAATACATGCAAGTGATCACGCCGTACGATCTCGAAACGAGCTACGGTTTCACCGGCGGCCACATTTTCCACGGCGAGCTCGCGCTCGATCAGCTCTTCACCATGCGTCCCGTACTCGATTGGGCCCGTTACAAAACGCCCGTCCGCGGCCTCTTCCTCTGCGGCTCCGGCACGCATCCCGGCAACGGCCTGACCGGATCATCCGGCGCCAACGCCGCCCGCGAAATCATCCACGCCCTACGCTGAGGATCATGTATGGAATACTTACTCGTCTTGCAGCTTCCGTCCTCTTCTTCTTCGCTCGGCGAGTACGACTTTTTGATCGCTCTTGAGGAATCTATACGAGAGAGCATCGGGGACTTCGCAACAGTAGATGGCCATGACATCGGCTCCGGTGAAATGAATATCCTCTTATTCACCGAGAATCCCCAACGGGCGTTTGAGCGAATAAAAGTGATTCCTTCTGTTGCAAATCACATGTCCAATATGAAAGTCGGTTATCGGGAAGTCGGTGAAGATCAATACACACCCCTATATCCAGAGGGTCTCCAACAATTTGCTGTAATCTAGGCTGCGCGACCTCCACGGATTCAGAGAAGAGTAAGTATATGACCACCATCGACCGCGTCAAACTCCACTCTCTCCACCAGCGCGAAGAAAAACGCTTCGTTGCCGATCATCCGCGCTCCGCCGAACTCTACCTCCGCGCCCAATCTTCTCTCCTCGGCGGCGTTCCCATGAACTGGATGAACAAATGGGCTGGCGCCTTCCCCGTCTTCGTAAAGTCCGCTAGCGGTGCGCACTTCACCGACGTTGACGGCCACGACTACGTTGACCTCTGCCTAGGCGACACCGGCGCCATGACTGGTCACTCGCCCCCAATCGTCGCCGACGCCGTCGCACGACGTGTCCGCGAAGGCATCACTCTCATGCTTCCCACCGAAGACGCGCTCTGGGTCGGTGAAGATCTCCAGCGCCGCTTCGGCCTGCCCTACTGGCAATTCACGCTCACAGCGACCGACGCCAACCGTTTCTCCATCCGCATCGCCCGCGAAATCACGCAGCGCCCGAAAATTCTCGTTTTCCATTACTGCTATCACGGCACGGTAGATGAAACTTTCGTATCGCTTCACGATGGCGCAGTAGGCCCGCGCCGCGGCAATATCGGCCCCCCAGTGAATCCCGCCGAAACCACCCGCGTCGTCGAATTCAACGATTTGCAGGCCCTCGAAGACGCTCTCAAGCATCACGACGTAGCTTGCGTCCTAGCCGAGCCCGCGATGACCAACGTCGGCATCATTCTCCCTGACGTCGGCTACTGGTCTGCCGCGCGCGAACTCACTCGGCGCTACGGAGCGCTCCTTATCGTCGACGAAACCCACACAATCTGCGCAGGTCCCGACGGCTGCACCCGCGATTGGAGTCTGCAGCCGGACATTCTCGTGTTCGGCAAAACCATCGGCAGCGGCATTCCCGGTGCCACGTACGGCGTCACTGAAGAAGTCGCCCAGCGCATCGCTGCCCGTCTTCACCTTGAAGACGTCGATGTAGGCGGCATCGGCGGGACGTTAGCTGGCAACGCTCTTTCTTTGGCCGCCATGCGTGCCACGCTCGAGCACATCCTTACGCTTGCCGCATTCGCCCACATGATCCCGCTGGCCAACCGCTTCGCCGACGCCGTCGCCGAACAAATTCGGGCAAGTGGGCTCCCCTGGAACGTCGCACGCCTGGGCGCCCGAGCCGAATACACATTCGCGCCCCACGCGCCCCGCAACGGCGGCCAATCCGCCGCCACCGCCGATTTCGACCTGGAACGCTTCCTCCACCTCTACACCCTAAACCGCGGCGTCCTCCTCACCCCGTTCCACAACATGGCGCTTATGTCTCCCGCCACCACCGAAGCCGACATCGACCTCCACACCCAGATCTTCGCCGAAGCCGCCCGCGAACTCACGTTGTAGGGGCACGGCACGCCGTGCCCGTCTTCGGCGTTGCCTAAGTTGCGCCACAGGTAGGGCCACGCCACAGCGCCTTGTCGCGAATTCAACCCTCGCAGTACAATCTCTTGTTTGCTTATCGAGGAGGAATCCGCCATGGCCACGGCCGAAGCGAAAATTCACGTTTCTGAATTCTCCAACGAACCATTC
>Ga0207136_1015_pt1 | contig 42232 bp, 44 predicted proteins | sample Alteio_BWMinHeat_8_FD_153552 | JGI IMG/M metagenome (GOLD analysis project Ga0207136, IMG submission 153552) | Enriched cells from forest soil in Barre Woods Harvard Forest LTER site, Petersham, Massachusetts, United States -... | ecosystem: Environmental > Terrestrial > Soil > Temperate forest >...
TGCCGTCGCCGGAAGAGCACTGAAACCGTCCGCCGTGCCCGCTCTACCTTTCCTTCGGAAATCGCATTGAGCTGATCGGCTAGAATCAGACTTCCATGCTCGTCCTTGCCTCCGCTTCTCCACGCCGCCAGGAGCTTCTGCGCAACGCGGGTATTCCGTTCGTGGCGCAGCCAACCGACATTCCGGAGGTCCCTCACCAAGGAGAAGCGCCGCGGGCGTTTGCTGAACGCATGGCACGGGAAAAAGCCTTGGCTGTGTTTCGCGAGCGGCCGGATGACTTGGTTTTCGGCGCCGATACGATTGTAGTTGTGGGCCCTGAGATCCTGGGCAAGCCTCGCGACGACGCCGATGCGGTTCGCATGTTGCGAATGCTTTCGGGGCGCACGCATCAAGTAATCACCGGAGTTTGTCTGGCCGGCCCGCAACCTAGGACTCGGGGGCACGAAGGTGGAAGTGGTTTTGAGGACGTCCGATCGGAAACTACATTCGTCACCATGGACACTCTCAGCAGCGACGACATCCGCTCCTACATCTCAACTGGCGAGCCCATGGACAAGGCCGGAGCCTATGCTATCCAGGGCAGGGCTTCGCGCTGGGTTTCGCGCATCGAGGGAGATTATTTCAACGTGGTGGGATTGCCGGTATCGCTGGTGTACAGGATGTTGAACGAGCACAAAACAGCATAGAGGAGCAAGAGTTTCCCGCGCCTACGACTTTTTCTCCGGTTCTTTTTCGTCCTTATCTTTATCTTTCATTGCTGATTTGAAGTTTCGAATGCCTTCCCCTAAGCCCTTGCCCAAATCCGCAAATTTGCTGGGGCCGAAGAGCAGCAGTGCAATGCCCACGATTAACAGGATATGCAGAGGCTGAAACAGTCCTTCACCCATAAATCCTCCAAAATGCCGTCCGATCAATCCCTGTGGAAATTCTAGGCTTCCCCACCCGGGTAGTCAAAGAACCGTTGACTACCTGCGCAGCTATTCGGCTGCGATGCCTTTCAGGGTATAAACCACGCCGCTGAACGAGCCGTTATAACCGGCACACCAGACCTGAAACTTGGTTCCTACAAGCTTGCTGTCGCAGGCATCCATTTCGGCGCCGGTACTGAGGTCGAGCGACCAGGTCTTGCCGCCGTTGCGGCTGAAGTACATGCCGCCAACATTGGTAGAGTAGTTTCCGCCCGCGGCCCAGCCAATCTTCGAAGTCAAAAAGCGAATTTCACGAATCGGCCACGGATCATCGAGAGTCCGTCCGCTCCAGGTCTTTCCGCCATCAGTGGTTTGATGGACCCAGCCCTCCACGTTGGGGGAAATCTCCCCGCCGCCCACCCAGCCGGCCTTGTCATTCTTGAAGAACACCGGGCCGTCGAATACCGAGTCAATGGAGGGACGGCAAGTCCACGTCGCGCCGCCATCGGAGCTGTCGCAATAAGTGATTCCGGAAGCGCGGGCGTGCAGGTTGCCGAGCAGGCTGAACTCATTGCCGAACCAACCGCCGTTCGGGTCCGGGACGACCGAGGTCCAGTCTGACGCTTGGGCGCCGCCATCCGTGGTGTAGTGCGCGGCGTTCGGGCTCTTGGTGGCCAGACCGTCGAGTACCAAACCGTCTTTGTGATTGGCGAAACGCACGCGGAAAGACCAGCCGGTGGTGGTCAATACAATGTCGGAGGTCCAGGTCTTGCCGCCATCATGGCTCCAGCGAATAATGCCCTCTTGGTTGGAATCGTTGAAGCCGGAAATGACCACGTCCGAGGCAGTCAACGCTTTCACGCCGTACCAGTAATAGGGAAAACCCACATTCATGATTTCGGCCCAGTTCTTTCCGCCGTTGGTCGTCTTCCACACTTGGCCGAGTTCGGCGGCGGCATAGCCAACCAAAGCGGTCGGAAAGGAGATGTCATGGATGACAGCTCCGGACAGGGTAGCCTGCAATTTCCAGGGATTGGCCTTGGGGCTCACCGAGCGGGTTGCGGGTTGCCGATTGGCGTCCATCGGGCGGTCAGCGGACATCTCGCGGCTGAAACCGAGGACCGGGATTCTGCCGGCGACATGCCGCACCGCGTTGTCGTTCTGGGCGGCCGCTGTAATCGGGGTTAGGCAGGCCGCCATCGCAAGTGCCGTGACTAAGTGATAAAAGAGCCGGGAAGTCTTCATGATTCGGGAACCCTCTGGGCTTGAAAAACCGCGCCGGGTGAGGATTTTAGCACGGCAGCAAAGGTCTAGATACTTGCGATCAGTTCGGCGAGCAGCGCCACGCGCCGAGGCAACTCGGAAATCAGAATCGACTCGTGAGTTGCGTGTGCGCCCTCGCCCACTCCGCCCAATCCATCCAAACTCGGAATGCCGAGACCTGCGGTGAAGTTTCCGTCCGAGCCACCGCCGACGGAGGCTTCCTCCAGTTTCCAGCCTGACTGTTTGGCGATGGCCGCAGCTTTTTTGTAGAGCGCAGCCACGGTTGGGCTCCGTTCCATAGGCGGACGATTCATTCCTCCGGAGATTTCGAGCTTGCACTGGCGGTTGAAGGGTTTCAGCGAACGAAGTTTGCGGTCGATGCCAGCCGCATCCTGTTTCCGCGCGATCCTCACGTCGAGCACCGCACTTGCCTCCGCGGGAATGACGTTCACTCGAGTTCCACCTTTGATCGTTCCCACGTTGAGGGTCAGGCCACGTTCCAGGTCGATCAGCTTCGAGATCGCGATGATCTGCCGGGCCAATTCCAGAATCGCACTCTGCCCTTTTTCGAAATCAAGTCCCGAGTGCGCAGCCTTTCCGGTTACTTTCAGAACGTATTCTCCAATGCCCTTGCGAGCCGTTTTCACTGCTCCTTTTGGCCCATGGGAAGGTTCCAGCACCAGCACTGCTGCGGATTTCTTCGCCAGATTTTCTGTGATCAGCCGCGAGGTATCGCTGCCCACTTCTTCGTCCGAAACCAGCAAGATGGTGACTGGCCGCGGCAGCGTGTCCTCGTGCCAGGCTCGCAGTGCCTCGATGGCGTGCAGCATGAATGCGATTCCGGACTTCATATCGAAGGCACCCGGGCCCCACAAACGTCCGTTGGCCACGCGGCACGGCATAGTCGAAAGCGTCCCTATGGGATACACCGTGTCCAGGTGTCCCAGGAGCAGCACTGGTTTCCCGCCGCTGGCGCCCGCGAAATCCACCTGCAAGTGATCGCCAAAGTTTGCCACCCGGTGAAACTTAGCATGTCCGCCGAGGCTCTCGAACCTGCCCGCCAGGAGCGCCCCCAGTTGGTCAACGGCCTTCTTGTTGTCGCTGGGCGATTCGATCTCCACCAGTTGGCGGATGGTCTGAATAATCTGCTCTTTGCGTTCCTGAAAATAACTCAACCGCTTCGTGATCTCGCTTTGGCCAACTGGCTCGCTGCGTTTTTTCAAGGCTTTCTTAGGCATCCAATCCTTCTCAAGAAGGGTTTTGCGGCGCGCGGTACAGTATAATCTTCGCTTCCATCTTAGCGAGAATCGGAATGACCGACATTACTCCCGCTGCAACCGAAGCGCCCGCGAAAATTACTCTGGATATCAATGACATCCAGCGTCTTCTGCCGCACCGTTTTCCGTTCCTGCTGATCGACCGCATCGTCGACCTTGATCGCAAGAAGAGAATTGTGGCCATCAAGAACGTTACGATCAACGAGCCGTTCTTCGCCGGTCATTTCCCCGGCGCGCCGGTAATGCCGGGTGTGCTGATCGTGGAGGCCATGGCCCAGGCCGGTGGAGTCCTGCTGTTTACCGAAGTGGAAGACCGCGAGAGCAAGCTGGTGCTGTTTACCGGAATTGAACGAGCGAAGTTCCGGCGCCCCGTAGTCCCCGGCGATCAATTGCGAATCGAAGTCGACGTGAGAGTCTGGCGTGGCAATGCCGGGCGCATGGAGGGCAGCGCCTACGTCGGCGACAAGCTTGCCGCCGAGGCTCTGGTGAGCTGCAGGCTGGTTGACCGGTCGCGCGCTCCAAAGACGCCTTCGCAAGAAACCACGGAGACCTAGGAGCCATGCTGGCGGAAGATGACGGTCCATCCCACAGCCATCGTTGATCCCGGCGCCAAGGTTCATCCCAGTTGCAAGATTGGTCCTTATTGTGTCATTGGGCCGCAGGTGGAACTGGGGGAACGTTGCCGCCTGATCTCGCACGTGGTCATCGAGGGACCGACGAAGGTCGGTGCCGACAACGGTTTCTTTCCGTTTTGCTCGATCGGAATGGCGCCGCAGGATCTGACCTATGCCGGCGAACCGACGCGCCTGGAAATTGGCGACCACAACGAGATTCGCGAGTTCGTCACCATCAATCGCGGCACCGTGAAAGGCGGCGGACTGACTCGTGTCGGCAGCCACATTCTGGTGATGGCTTACACTCACATCGCGCATGATTGCGTGATTGGCGACCACGTCATTCTGGCCAATGGCGCGACTCTCGGGGGCCACGTGACCATCGAGGAATGGGCCCAGGTGGGTGCACTCTGTCCGGTGCACCACTTTGTTCGCATTGGCGCGCACTCGTTTGTCGGCGGCGGGACCACCATCACCCGCGACGTTCTTCCTTTTTCCAAGACTTCCGCAGCCCGCGATGCTGGCGCCTACGGACTAAATGCGGTCGGACTCGAACGCCGCGGTTTCAGCAAGGAACGCATTCGCAAGATCCACCACGCTTACAAGGTCCTGCTGGCATCAAAGCTCAACACCTCGCAAGCTCTGGAGAAGTTGAAGTCGGAGCAGGATCATGGAGAAGACGTGGAAATACTGATAAAGTTCATCGAACAGTCTGAGCGCGGAGTCATTAAATAACTGGACAGATTTCAAACGCTAGCAAAGCGGCCAGAGTCCGGGACAAAGCTTTCGCGCATACAACGCGGTGAACATGCTGGGTTCGTGCAGAAGTTGCGAAGTGGGGTCGCTCGCGATTTCCTCGCTTATGGTCAACTGGACTAGTGCCTCTATGCTGGCTTCGGCCTCTTTGATTCGGTCTCGAAACTCGTATAGTCCAACTTTGTACACTTCGATGCCAGAGCCAAGCCGTTCTTTCAGATTCGCTTCACATTCTGCCGCGAAACGGAACTTTTGCTTTGCCGCTGTCCTGACCGCGACATCCCACAGATGAGCTGCAGGGTCCTTCGTAAGCGGCGGTTGTGAGGTCATGAGAATCCTCCCGAATGAGGGGCGACTGGAGAGGCTCAAATTAAGATTGCCATCGGCTGGATGGCATAATCAAGTGCTTTGTGATCTGGTGGACATAACGACACTCGCTGGAGTCCCATTTTGACAGGTTCCCCTCGCATTGGTCTGATCGCGGGCAACGGCCGCTTTCCCTTTCTTGTGCTCGATGCCGCCCGCGCTCAAGGTTATGAAGTCGTCGTCGCCGCTATCAAGGAAGAGGCCTTCCCTGAGATCGAATCCCACGGCGCAACGGCCGTTCATTGGCTTTCATTGGGCGAACTTTCCAAACTGATCGAGATTTTCAAACGCGAAGGCGTGCAGCGCGCAATCATGGCGGGACAGGTAAAGCACAAACAGATCTTTTCCAGCATTCGGCCGGATTGGCGTCTGGGTAAACTGCTGCTCTCGCTGGGTACACGCAACACGGATTCTCTGCTCGGAGCCGTGGCGAAGGTCCTGGCGGACAAAGGAATTCTTCTGGAAAACTCCACTTCGCTTCTCGAACCGCTTCTAGCCAAGCCCGGCGTCCTCACCAAACGCGCGCCGGCGGAGCAGGAGCAGAAGAACATCACTTACGGCCGCGACGTAGCTCGTCATTTGGCGCAATTCGACATTGGCCAGACCGTCGTCGTCGCAGAAACCGCCTGCGTCGCGGTCGAGGCCATGGAGGGCACCGATGCGACCATCGAACGCGCAGGCCAGATCATGGCGTCGCTCGAATCTGATCCTTCGACCCTGAGTCGCGCCTTGACCGTCATCAAGATCGCGAAGCCGAATCAGGATATGCGATTCGATGTGCCGGTCATCGGAGTGAAAACGATTGAAGTCATGCGGAAAGCCGGTGCGACTTGTCTAGCCTTGGACGCAAACAAATGCATGCTGCTTGATGGCGACCCAATTATCACCGCGGCAGATGCTGCGGAGATCGCCATTGTGGCAGACTAAGCCCAGCCGGCCCCAGATGCCCTTGCGCGCGCGGACCGGGAACGCCTCGGTGAGGCTGCTACAGGCTGCTTTCGCAGCTCAGCACGTACCCGGGTGAGATCGTAGGCCGTTTGCAGATTCATCCAGAACTCCGCCGAGTTCTGAAAATACTCCGCCAGGAGCAGAGCGGTTTCGGGGGTAATCCCCCGCCTACCTCGAATTAGCTCATTGACGCGATTTTGAGGAATGTTTATTGCCTTCGCCAGTTTTACCTGGGTCAGCCTCAGCGGTTCGAGGAACTCCTTCAACAAGACCTTCCCTGGATGCGTTGTGACCCTCTGAAGGGGTAGCATGGCTCTCCTTTTTTCAGTGATAATCAGTGCACCGGACGTCCCGACAATTCCCCGCTTCGAATCGGAAGAGCAGTCGGTACTGTTGATTCACTCGAACGCTGTGAAAACCATTCAGATCGCCCCGCAATCTTTCCAGGCGGTTCGCTGGTGGACTTCGCAGATCCTGGAGCGACACGGTGGCGTTCACCAAGTCCAGTTTTATCTGGATTCTCTCCCATAAGCTCCTCGAAATTTTCCGGGCTGCCTTGGTGTCGCGCCCGTGGTAAATATCCTCTGTCGTCTTGTCTCCGAACGAGAGAATCACTGCAATGCGATTATACATGGATACCGTGTATCAAGGTATAATCTTCTCTTGGTAGCTGGCTACTGAAGGAGTGTTGTATGTCCGAAACTGCCCGTCTTGCCGACCAAATACGCCGCGCCTTTGATGGAGATGCCTGGCATGGCGATTCTCTTCTCGAAATTCTCAAGGGCGTAGATGCCAAGATGGCGGCGGCTCGTCCCATCAAGAACGCACACAACATCTGGGAACTCGTTCTGCACATCGCGGCCTGGGATGGCGCAGCTTTACAGCGCACTGGCGGCACGGCGGTAGAACTGAGCGACGAGCAGAATTTCCCACCTGTAAAGGACACCAGCGAGACGGCCTGGAGCAAGGCAATCCAGCATGCGAAGCATACGCATAGCGAACTGGTGAAGGCGGTTGCTGCTTTCCCCGATTCGCGCCTGCTCGAACAGGTTCCGGGAAAGACCGAAAGTTATTACAATTTTTTCTATTTGTTCAGCGGAATCGTCCAGCACGAGCTTTACCACGCCGGCCAGATCGCGTTGCTGAAAAAGGCGCAGGCGCGATGATCCGGTTTCGGAACTCGCAAATCGAGTATTCGCTCACTTGATGTCCGATCGGCCAGCCTCTTGTGATTAAATCGAAAGGTCTTGCGGCAACCGGCCAACTGAGATTCGAAAACTGACCGAACCCTTCATCAACGTCGCGGTGATTGGCGTGGGCACGTTTGGCCGCAACCACGCTCGCGTCTACCACCAACTTGCCCAGGAAGGCATGGCGGTGCGCCTGGTCGGAGTCGTGGACCCGGACACGGCACGGGCTGACACGGTGGCTCGTGAATTCAGCTGCCGCAGTTTTGGCTCGATCGAGCAACTTACCATGACCCACAGCGAGGTCCAGGCTGCCTCGGTCGCAGTGCCCACCAGCCATCACCTCGCCGCCGCGCGTCAGTTGATGGAGGCTGGCATTGATGTGCTGATCGAGAAGCCGCTGGCCACTTCCCTCGCAGAAGCCGACGAATTGATCCGCGCAGCGCAGCGCCTGGGACGCATCGGCCAAGTCGGACACCTGGAGCGCTTCAATCCCGCCGTGCGCGCCGCGCTTCCCGTGATCACCCGGCCCATGTTTTTTGAAGTACATCGCCTTAGCGTATTCACGCCACGATCTCTGGACGTGGATGTCGTCCTCGACCTGATGATTCACGATCTCGATATTGTGCTCTCGTTTGTGAATTCGCCGGTTCAGGAAATCCGGGCGGTCGGTTTGCCCATCCTTTCCGGCAAAGTGGACATCGCGAACGTGCGCCTCGAATTCGACTCCGGTTGTGTCGCCAACTTTACCGCCAGCCGGGTTTCGACCGAGCGCGTCCGCAAGCTGCGCTTTTTTCAGCCTAGGCAGTACGTATCTCTGGATTACGGGCGGCAGGATGTTCTCGTGTTCAGTGTCGGCGGGGACGATGCCTCCGGAATTCCTTCCGTCAATCCGCAAATTCAGATCGCAAAACCTGCAACCACGGGAGAAGAGCCCTTGCACGCAGAACTCAAATCTTTCCTCGAGTCGGTGCAACGGCGGTCCCCGCCAACAGTGAGTCTGGAAGACGGGCGACGCGCTTTAGCCGTGGCCCTGGACATCCTCGCGGCGATCAGCGAGCACGGAAAAAGGATCGACCTGGAGCGCCTGCACGCCTGATTTCCCTCTTCAAATGTCAAGTTTTGTAAACAAGAAGTGAGCGATTGACCATCTGGATGCAAATCCTTAGGTACTTACCCTTCCAGACCTTCGCGGATTCGCACGAAAGGTGCGAAAATAAAGATACTGGGCCGCGGACATCAGGAAATTCGTGACGGCAGATTCGGAGCAGTTGAGCTCGCGGAGGATTCTCTGTCCTTACAACTAATGTAACGCTGCCCGTGTCTAAAGAGCAGGTAAAGTCGTTCGATGTCAACCACACAAATCCCGCCCGCCAATCCGGCTTCGCCGACGCCTCCAACCCGGCGTTCGGAGGGCGGAGATTTGTACGATGCGCGTTACTGGGAATCCGCTTATCGCGAAATCGTTGAGGCGCCCGCGCTGATCATCAAGCTTCAAGATGATTTGTCCGAGGCGCGCCGCCGCGAAGCTTTCTGGATTTCCGTAGTCGTGCACTTGATCGTGGTTCTGCTGATCGTTAATTCGGAAAAGTTAGCGGGATTCCTGCCAAGGCGAGCTGTGGTGGTCATGAGCCCGGAGTCGAACCAGAAGGACCTCACTTATCTGGAACTGCCTCCTGACGAGCAGAAGCTGACCAAGCGTCCGAACACAAATATCGCTTCCGACAAGGATCGCATCGCTACTTCGCATGCACCTCAGATCGATCGTAAGGAATTGAAGAAAATTCTCGATGCCGCTCGTCCAGGCAGACCCGGTGCGAGCGCTCCTGAAGCCTCGCAATCCGCCGCTCCTGCTCCGGCGGCAACCCAGAACGTCGCGCCCCAGCCGTCAGCGCCACCACCGCCCGCTCCGAACCAAAACCAGATCGCAAAACTGCAGACGCCGACGCCTGCTTTGAGTCCCAAAGCGGCGTTTGGCAATAGCGCCATGTCCGCGGGTTCAGCCATCGAGCAGGCCGCTCGAGCCGCCGCTGCGAATCGCGGCGGGTACGGCGGGGACAACGGAGACTATGGTCTCGGCCACGGCGGAAGGCCGACGGCCACGACAGGGCCTCTTGAAATCCTCAGCGACACAATGGGTGTGGATTTCGGCCCATATTTGCAGCGTCTGATACACGTAGTCCGCCAGAACTGGATTAACCTGATTCCTGAGTCAGCAGTGATGAAAAAGGGGAAGGTCACGATCGAGTTTGCCATTCTCAAAGACGGCACAATCGCTGGCATGAAAATAGTCGAACCCTCTGGCGACATCCCCCTGGACCGCGCCGCTTACGGCGGCATCCTGGCTTCCTTTCCGTTCCAACCACTGCCTAGCGATTTTGGCGGGCCATATTTGGCGCTCCGCTTTGCCTTTTATTACAACATGCAGGTTGGCGAGGTCCGGTAGCAAGAGCGCTCGTTGGGTCGGACGCCACACCTTTGTCTCGGCAACGACTAATTGCTTTCTCTACCACACCCTGCAGCGATTCTCTCTCACCATAGGCGAACCCGCCTTGCAGTGAAACGCCTCCTGAAATTCCGGCAGGTTCGAGACCACGCCATTGGCGCGGTATTTGTCCGGAGAGTGTGGGTCCACAGTAGCGCGTAAGCGCTTGGTTTCGTCGCGCGTGCTGGCACACCAACTCTGCCCGTAGGCAATGAAGAAGCGCTGCTCGGGCGTGAATCCTTCGATCGGCTTCAGCGTCTGGCCCTTCGTGTCTTCCTGCCATGCCATGTAAGCCAGAATCACTCCACCCAGATCGGCGACATCCTCACCCAGCGTCAACTTTCCATTAATCTTGATGTCATCCACAACCGTGTACTGCGAATACTGATCCGAGATGCAACTGGCGCGCTGCTCAAACGCTTTGGCATCTTCCGGAGTCCACCAGTCACGCAGGTTGCCGTGGGCATCGAACTGGCGGCCTTCATCGTCGAAGCCGTGAGTAAGTTCATGGCCGATGGTGCCACCAGTGTCGCCGAAGTTCGGAGCAGCGTCAGAACGAGCGTCGAACAATGGCGGCTGCAGGACCCCGGCAGGAAAATTAATGTCGTTCATCTGCGGATCGTAGTACGCATTCACCGTGGGCGGAGTCATCTGCCATTCGCCGCGATCCACCGGCTTGCCGATCTTGGCCAGTTGCCGGTGAAATTCGAACTCGCGGGCGCGCAGCACATTACCCATTTCGTTATCGCGAGAGACGGTGAGCGTGCTGTAATCCCTCCAGTTGTCGGGATAGCCGATCTTATTAGCGACGGTGTGCAGTTTCTCCAGCGCGCGCTGTTTCGTGGCGGGCGTCATCCACGACAGCGAATCAATGTCCTTACCCATCGCTCCTTCGATTTCCTTCACCATCTTCTGCGCGCGCTGCTTGGCTTCGGGACTGAAGTTTCGGACCACGTAAGCCTGCCCCAGAGCTTCGCCGAGATCATTGTCTACATAGCCGACGCAGCGCTTCCATCGCGGCTCGAGTTCCTGCGCTCCCTGCAAGGTCTTGCCATAAAAAGCAAAATCGGCGTTCACAAAATCGGACGACAGAAAAGGCGCATTCGCATTCACCAGATGCCAGCGCAAATAAGCCTTCCAGCTCGCCAGGCTTTCGTTCTCGAGTTCCGCGTTCAGCACCTTGAAGAACTCCGGAGTTTCCACATTGAGCGCCTCCACCGAGGGCAGACCAGCTTTAGCGAAATAAGTCTTCCACTGAAAGGACGGACTCAGCGCACCCAACTGCTGAGCGGTCATCTTGTGATACAGCTTCTGAGGATCTCTCCGCTCCACCCGGGTGAGCGATCCTTTAGCCAGAGCCGTTTCAATGCGCATCACTGTCTGGGCCTCGGCCGCGGCCGCGTCGGGCTTGTCGCCCAGCAACTCAAAAATCTTTTGCAAGTGGGCGACATAAGCCTTGCGAAGCTCGACCGACTTGGCATCAGTCTTGAGATAGTAATCGCGATCCGGCAACCCGAGGCCACCCTGGTCCGCCTCTGCAATTACCTGCGTCGAGTCCTTGTAGTCCTGATCCGAGCGAAACCGGAACAGCGCATCGTTGGAAACCATAACCGCGGCGATGTCTGCGATGTCCCGCTTGGAATTCAACTGCTGAATCTGGTCCAGAACCGGCTGCAGTGGCTTGATTGCGGCAGCATCGATCGCCTTCTCGTCCATGCATGCGGCGTAGTAGTCGCCAATCTTTTGGGTCACCACATCGCGCTTCCCCGCGGGTGAGGAGGCACTCTCCAGGATCTCGCGCAAGATGGCCTTGTTATCATCCTCAAGCTTGGAGTAAACGCTCCACGAAGTCTGATCGGGTGGGATGGGATTTTTCTTGATCCAGGTACCGCAGGAGTAGGTGAAAAAATCCGTGCAAGGATCCACGCTCGGGTCCATGGACGTAACGTCGAGCACCGGTTGGCGCTTGTCTGCAGCAGTTTGCGCCGACGCGACGGAGCCACCAGTAATCGTGATATGAAACGCTAAAACAAGAAAGATCAGGGCAAACTTCGTACGATGCATTCCGTTTCCTCAGTGGGTAAATCGAGAGTGTCCAGACCGCGGCATCCGAAGCCCGCCGCAGAGTGACCAACAATCTAGCGTGCAGCATTTCGCTGGCCGACGTCAATTCGCTGACGACTGAAAGCTGATAGCTGACAGCTTTTAGGACTTTTGCAGCCGGATGGAACCGTCCCCCGTGTGAACCGTGATCACGTTCCCGCCGCCGTTGATCTTCCCATGAATGCTTTTCTCGCTGAGGCGTCCATCGACGGACACGGGAATGTCTGCCGTGATGTGCCCATCGCTGGTATGCAGATCTACGTCGGCCGCAAAGCTCGCAGGCAATTCCAGGGTGACGCTCCCGTCGCCGGTATGCAGGTTCCAGCTCGATGTCATTGCCGAACCAGCCAACGCCCGCGCCTCAATGCGTCCGTCGCCCGTGGTCAATTCGAGCGAGTCAAATCGTCCCGCGGCAGTGATCCGCCCATCTCCCGCGCGCGCGCGCAGCGTACCATCCACCGCGTCAATATCCTGATGGCCGTCGCCGGTGTGGAGGTCCATTTCACCTTTCAGATTCGCCAGCCGGATCGCCCCATCCCCGGTGTGCAGGTTCACTCGCCCTTCCCGCGGCATGTGGATCTCAACATCGACTCGGTAACTGTGCATATTGAAGCTGATAATGTGCACATCGTGCGGAAAATGAATCTGGAGTTCGACCGAGTCCCCCGACTGGTGTTCCTCAATCCGCAAGCCATGCTCGCCAATCTTGTAGTGTTCCGAAACCACGCGGGCTTCAATCGTTTTCTGGTCCCAGGTATCCACATGGATGTTGGCGTCAGAGGTCTCCACGCGCAACTCGGGCTTTCCCGTAATCGTGTAAGTCTTCGACCACTCATCCGCATGGGCGAATGAAGCCACTCCCAGACAACCCGCCAATACAACCAAGGCAAAGCGTTTCATATGTTTCTCCTGAGGCCGGGCGGACACACCCCCACGCGGCATTAGACGATGATACGCAAGCTTGGTCACCCCGGTTCCAAAGAAATCCGGTAGAAACCGACCCTTTGTGAACCTTCGTGTCCTCTGTGGGTCACCGGTTTTCGCAGGCTGGACTCCCGAGAAAGTTTCGGTAAGTTCATACATCCCGGCGCTACAATGTTGCCATGCCTGCGTCGGGTCCAAAACGACAGCCGGATCCACACCCCCCCGATCATCCTTCCTCTGAACATCACCGCACCCCGCAAATCTATACCCTGGAAGCCACTGGACTGCTGGTGATTGCCGCGCTGATCCTGATCCTGACCCTCGTTCGCTACTGGCATCACATTGCCTGGAGCGCGCGCTGATCGCGGTTCCCGATCCGCTGCTGCTTGTGGTGCTGGGTCCAACGGCCAGCGGGAAGACCGCGCTTTCCCTCGCCCTCGCCGAACGTTTTCACGGCGAAATCGTGAATTGCGATTCGGTCGCCATGGTTCGCGAGTTCGAGATTGGCACCGCGAAACCCAGCGCCGCCGAGCGCGCCCGCGCTCCCCATCACCTGCTCGACATTGTCGATCCCGCGGGATACATCACCGCCGGCGAGTATGCGCGCCTGGCAAGACAAACTCTCGCCGAAATTAAGTCCCGCGAAAACCTGCCGATTGTGGTTGGAGGCACCGGGCTCTATCTCCGGGCTCTACTGGACGGCCTTTTTCCGGGTCCCCGGCGTTCGGAAGAACTGCGCCAGCGTCTGCGCCAGCGCGTAGAACAAAACGGCGCGGACCACCTGCACCGCGTGGTCCGCCGCCTCGATCCTGATGCGGCGGCCAAGATCCACGCCAACGACATCCCCAAGCTCATCAGGGCCATTGAAGTCTGCCTGGCCTCGCGCCAGAAAATGACCGAGATGTGGAAACAGGGCCGCGATCCCCTGACCGGTTTCCGCATCCTGCGTCTGGGCCTGAACCCCGACCGCGATGCGCTCTACGCCCGCATCAACCAGCGCGCGGAACAAATGTTCACGTCCGGCTTGATGGAAGAAACAAAGTTGCTGCTGGAAAAATACGGCGATGCCGCTCGCCCGCTGACCTCGCTGGGATACAAGCAGGCAGTGCAACTGCTAAGAGGTGAAATCGATTCAAAGGCCGCGCTGCAAGCCGCCCAGCAAGCCCATCGAAACTACGCCAAACGCCAGATGACGTGGTTCCGTCGCGAGCCCGAGGTAGTGTGGCTAGAAGGCTTTGGCGACGACCCAGCAATCCAGCGAAGAGCCGCCGCCCTGACTGTAGAAACGTAGCTAGCTACGTTTCTACGGATCACTCTGCAGCCTCAAGCCTCTCCGCTATCTCGAGCAGCTTGGTCACGCTATTCCAGTTCCTGCCGGTTCCAGCCGTCTTCAGCTTCTTCTCGACCGTTACCCACGAAAGTTTCGGGCGCGCCATTCCATTGGGAAAATAGATGTAGACCTCGCGGCCGTCGATGTGCATCTCCTCGGGGTCCGCCTTGATCTTGAGAACCTGCTCCATCGCCTCGGCAGCAGGATGGCCCTCGAGGAACGTCACCAGGAGTTTGCTCGGCTCAATCCCGCGCCGGGTGCGAAATGGGTTTCTCGCAACCACGTCTCGAAGCTCAGCAGGAGTACGAAGTATGACTCTTGGACGAAAACCGAAACTCCGCTCGATCGCGTCTTCAATCCGCTTGGCCAGTGCGGTAAGATTCCGTGTTTTGGTCCGGAACACGACGTTGCCGCTCACCACGTATGTTTCCACATCCCGCAATCCAAGCGATTCATAGAGTGCCCGCAGCGCATCCATCTTGATCCGGTTGTGGCGGACAAGATTGACGCCACGAAGCATGGAGACGATTACAGCCATAGCGAGCCCAGTATATCCGCCCTGGCCAGAAGCCAAAGACGCGACCAGCCCAGCCAAGAAACCACCCCCAATTCCCCTTGACATAGCAACCCCTCCGGATACATGATGCCGGACACTGAGCCTCGGAAGGGCTTCCGAGGCCGTGCAGCAGACCCAAGGGGCAGTACTCTCCCGTCTCGTTGAAGAAAACTCGCTTAGGAGATTCCAGATGAGAAATGCAACCAAGCGTTCGTCAACCGCACTTTGCGGCGCTGCACTGTTGCTCGTTTGTCTTGTCCCCCAGGATGGCGCACGGCCAATCCACCATAGCGACGTTTCAGCACGTCGTTATCGTGGTGCAAGAAAATCGCACACCCGACAATCTGTTTGGAAGTACGCCTTCCACGACGCCGTGTAATTCGGAGGATCCCTTTGAACCCGGGTGGATATAAAGAACTGCGGCTATGACTACACCGGCAAAACCGTATATTTATCATCCAAGCACTTGAGCGACGACCTGAATCCGGGTCACGCTCACTTTAATTGGACGGACCAGTGCGATTTCAACTCGATAACGGGAGTCTGTGCCATGGATGGAACCTGCAAGACTCCCCCCAAGGGGTACTCTGCGGACGACTGCTTCGCCTTCGTCCAGAAATCCGATGTGCAACCGTACTTCGACATTGCGACCGGCTACGGATTCGCGAATTATTTTTTTCAAACAAATCAGGGACCCAGCCTGCCGGCGCATCAGTTCCTTCTCTCTGGAACTTCGGCGCCAGTCCCATACCAAGGCACGCCCCAGGAATGGACTTGGTTCGACGCTGAAAATACAGGGGACACCAACACCAACGACAAGGTGCCTGACGACCATACCGGTTGTACCGCCACCTATCAAACCGAATTTACCAGGCTGATAGATCCGACCGGGGCGGAGGGGCCGAAGACCTGCTCCCTCAGCGACCCGCACTGCCAATTCCCCTGCTACGACCATCCAACCCTGGTGGAGCTCCTTGACAATGCCAAGCCCCAAATCAGTTGGAAATATTACGCTCCAACCCCTGGTGGACTGTGGAACGCTCCGAATGCGATGAAAAAGATATGTGTGCCCAGCCTGCCTTACAACGGAGTCTGTACAGGAAGCGACTGGAATAGCTTTGTCAAGCCTTTCCTCGAGACCACGCAGAATCCGGTGCCGATCTACACCGACATCAACAACTGCCAACTGCCCGCGGTAAGCTGGGTCATTCCGGACAAAAAATGGTCGGACCACGCCCACGAAAACGAAGGCACTGGACCTTACTACGTGGCGAACATTGTGAACGGCATCGGCTGGAGCACCTGTACCGACAACGTCAAAGGCGTGCAAGTTCCTTACTGGCAGGACACCGTCATCTTCATCCTCTGGGATGACTGGGGCGGCTGGTTCGACCACGTCCTGCCGTTCAAGATGGGCGGTCAGTCCAACGGCTGGGGCGCGAAATACACCTACGGCTTCCGCGTTCCCTTTTTGGTCGTTTCAGCCTATACCCCAGCCGGCTATGTTTCGGGTGCGCTGCCCAGCCCTGGAATGGATCCCCAGCACACCCACGACTTCGGCAGCATTCTACGGTTCATAGAGAACAACTTCGCTCTGCCGCCTGGGGGAATCGGTCCCTCGAATTACCCCTTTGCGGATGCCTTCGCGCCTGACGAGAACGCACCCGGGGGATCGCTCGCGGACTTCTTCCCGATTCCGTCGACAAAACCCCGTCTGTTTCAGGGTATACCCATTGATCCGCTCCGCGGCCAAAGTTACTTCCAGAATTACTTCTCCGTGACCAACCCGAGTGAGGCGCCGGACGGCCCGGACGCTGGCGATAGCGACTGATGATGACCGAAAGGGCCATGGCGGGCGTTGTGCTTCCACGCAAAGTATTGGGCTCTAGCTGGTGCTCGATGAAACTAAGAGCGTTGCTATCGTCCCTCGCTGTGCTCGCAGCGGTCTTAGTAATCCTGCCGGTCACATACGCGGCACCCAAGTACAAAGTGTTGCATTCCTTTGGCATCGGCAAGGATGCCGGCGGCCTCCTAAGCGACTTGACATTCGATGATCAGGGCAACCTGTACGGGACGACCAGTGGCGGTGGGACCTACAATGAGGGCACGGTGTTCGAGTTGAGTCCTTCCCTCACGGGTCGCTGGAAGGAGACTGTGTTGCACAGTTTTTACTATCGCAACGACGGAAACTTTCCTTATGGTGGCCTCATTTTCGACTTGGCAGGCAACCTTTACGGGACCCTTAGCACCGGGGGAGCCCATCGTGCCGGCGCAGTTTATGAGCTGACCCCGGGGTCGGGCGGCTGGACCGAAACCGTTCTCCATAGCTTTTGCGCCGCTCAGCAGTGCATAGACGGGAGCGGACCCTTTTCGAACCTGATTTTGGACTCAGCCGGGAATCTCTATGGAACGACTTTTGGAGGGGGTAAGCACAGTGAGGGCGCGGTGTTCGAGCTGACGCCCGGCTCCGATAGCTGGACAGAAAATGTGCTTTACAGCTTCTGCCCCAAAGCTCCGTGCGCCGCCGGAGACGCCCCATACGCCGGTCTAATATGGGATCCGTTGGGCAATCTCTTCGGCACGACCGAGTACGGCGGCAAGGGGTCGCCGGACGATGGCACCGCGTATGAACTGAAGCACAATTCGGATGGAACTTGGCAACACATCGTTCTTCACAGCTTTCCCTCGTTCCCAGGCGACGGTGAGGTTGTCTACGCCGGCCTCGTGCTCGATGCCGAAGGCAACCTCTACGGCGCAACCAACAGCGGCGGCGGCCACGGCTGTGGCCAAACCCTCACCTGCGGCACCGTGTTCAAGCTCAGCCCGGACTCAAACGGTCGTTGGAAGGAAACCATTCTTTACCGGTTCCCCAATCCATCGGACGGCTTTTCTCCCGGCGCCAGCCTGGTGTTTGACCAGGCCGGCAATCTCTACGGCACCACTGCGCTTGGAGGGATCAACGCCTGCGCCAACGGCTGCGGGGTGGTCTTCAAGCTGGCACCCGGCTCCAACGGAAAATGGAACTACAGCGTCTTGCACCGATTCACCGGCAACGACGGAGCCAACCCCGCCGCCGCCCTCATCTTCGACCAGAAAGGCAATCTCTACGGTACCACCACGCTCGGCGGCGCAGGCGGCTACGGCGTGGTTTTCGAGATCACTCCATAGGCTACCGGTCTTCGCCTAACTAATCCTTTACTTCCCGCGTACATAAAGAATATGCTGGATTCATACACATTAGCTCTTTGACAAATTGACCTGGTCACACTGGAGACGGGGGCCATGACCGCTGAAACGACCGCTAACTCCTTATTCCGGAATATTTTACGCATAAGTCCTTATTCCTCAAAGATTTTGAGGGTAGTGTGGCTGTAACCCCATGATTCCAAAAAATCAGGGGGAGGGGGGTGTACCCGCGCAAGCCGGGTTTTTCAAATCGCACCGCCCGCCTCGGACCTGAGACCTGACAGCTGGTCCCGTGCTATCGTCTGCTGATGCTGCGACAGTTTGGCTTGATTTTAGTGGTTGCCTGCGCTCTCGTCTGTTCCTGCCTCGCCACAGAAAAATATCAGCAACCTGGTCCCATCCATCTCGATCCTGATGGCGCGAAATGGGCACAGAAAACCCTGCACAAGCTCTCGACGGAAGAGAAAGTCGGACAGCTTTTCGTCGTCTGGGTACGAGCCAAGTTTCTGAACCTCGACAGCCCCGAGTACCAGCAGCTTCGCGACACCATCCGTAAATACCACGTTGGCGGATTCACCATGACCGTGCCCTGGGACCCTCCTTTCCTGTATCGCAGCCAGCCTTACGAAGCCGCTGAACTGCTGAACCGCCTGCAGACGGATTCAAAGCTCCCGCTGCTGATCGCAGCCGACTTCGAGCGCGGAGTCACCATGCGCCTGCACGGCGCCACCGAATTCCCCCACGCCATGGCCTTCGGAGCCGCCGGCAACCTGGAGTACGCCGAAGCCTTCGGCCGCATCACCGCGCAGGAAGCTCGCGCCATCGGCGTGCACTGGAACTTCTTTCCCGATGCCGACGTCAACTCGAACCCGGCGAATCCCATCATCAACACGCGCTCGTTTGGCGAAGATCCGCAACAGGTCGGCGACCTGGTGACAGCCTACATTCGCGGCGCCCGCGCCAACGGAATGTTGACCACGGTCAAGCACTTCCCCGGCCACGGCGACACCGCGACCGACTCCCACCTCGGCGTCGCACAAGTGACCGGCGACATGGCGCGGCTTAAGGCTGTGGAGCTTCCACCCTTTCAGCGAGCCATCGAAGCTGGCGTCGACTCCGTTATGGTGGCCCATGTTTCCATCCCCGCGCTCGACTCGGATCCCAACCATGTGGCCACAACGTCGCCCGCCATCGTGACTGGCCTGCTCAAGAACCAACTCGGATTCAAGGGGATCGTGGTAACCGACGCCCTCGATATGGCCGGCCTCACGCGCCTCTACGGCGCTCACATCGGCCGCGCCGCGGTGGACGCCTTCAAAGCCGGCAACGATGTTCTGCTCATTCCGGCCGACCTGGACGCATCCTACCGGGCCATGCTCGAAGCCGTCCGCAGTGGCGAGATCCCCCCCTGCGCAACTCGATGCATCTGTCCTCAAAATATTGAAAGCAAAAGCATCTCTTGGCCTCTACAAAACGCGCCTGGTCAATTTCGACGCCCTCTCCACTCTGGTGGGCAAGCCCGCGAATCTTGCGCTCGGCCAGCAAATCGCTGACAGCTCGATTACCCTGGTCCGCGACAATGGCAAGCTCCTGCCGCTGAAATCATCTGGAACCGCCACGACCGGTCTTCCGTATCAGAGAGTGGAAGAAGTGCGCGACAACGTAGTCGCCATAATCTTTTCGGACGACATGCGCACCGAAGCTGGACGCGCGCTGGAGCGGCAGATCCGCGAACGCGTGCCGGACGCAAATGTGATCTATGTGGATCCACGCATCGCAACTGCGATAGCCGAGGATATTCTGAAAGATGTCGATGCCGCGCGGTCGGTGATTGCCGCGGTATATGAGGTTCCCGTGCCCGGGAAAGTGATGAAAGACGCAGCCGGTTTGACCAACTCCGTAGGACTCTCTGATGCAAGCGGATCGTTACTGCAGAAGGTGCTGGATCACGCGGCTGACAAAACCGCTGTGCTTGCAATGGGAAATCCGTACCTGGCGCAAGACTTCCCTGCGATCCAAAATTATCTCTGCACGTTTTCGAATGCGACCGTTTCAGAAGCCGGTGTGGTGAAAGCCTTGTTCGGTGAAATTGCGATCGGCGGACATTTGCCGGTCAGCATCCCGAACATCGCCCAGCGTGGCGCCGGGCTCGAGCGTCCCGCGCAAATCGCGCAAGGAGGTTCTCGACATGCGTATCCCGCAACCAACCACAATTAATTCCTGCATCTCGGCGACCGTGATATTGGCCGCCCTCGCGCTGTTGCCCGCTTGCAGCGTCAACGTGAAAGATCCCGGTGACGATGGCAAGAGTAAGGTCGATATCAGCACTCCGGTCGGCGGAATCCATGTTGATGAGAACGCGAATGCCCGCGATACCGGCCTCCCGGTCTATCCCGGCGCGACGCTCAAACCGAAAGCCCACGACGGCGACGAGAAGAGCGCCAACGTCAACCTGTCCGCATTCGGGTATGGCTTGAAGGTTGTGGCTCTCGAGTACATGTCCGATGATCCGCCCAGCAAAGTGATTACTTACTATCAGGACCAGTTGAAAAAGTACGGCAACGTTCTGCAGTGTCACGGCAGCCGAGCCAAGGTCGACGACGATGTCCCCTTCGTTGGAGGAAAGAAGGGCTACGTCGCAGGAGGCAAGATCAAGTGTGACGATGACGACAGCGGCAAGACAGTAGAACTGAAAGCCGGTACCGACGACAACCAACGTATTGTGTCGGTCGATCCTGAAGGCAAGGGTTCGGACTTCACCATCGTGTGGGTACGAGTCCGCGGCAAGGAAGGCGAAATCTAGGAGGAAGTCATGTCTCGATCCGGAAGAGTGCAGCCACGAATTTTCTGCCGACACGCTCCCCGACTGGCTTTAACAGCCGCATTGGCGTTGCTTTTGAGTCTGCCCGCCCAGGGGCAGCAACCTGAGAACACAAAGAAGGATCAGAATCTCGACGTCCGCAGCTCTGCCGGTGATTTGCACATGGGTAAGGACGCCGACGCCGGCCAAGCCGGATTGCCTCTCTACCCCGGCGCCCGCCGAAGTCAGGACGAGCACGATAGCAACGCCCTGAATTTCGGCATCCTGACTGAGGCCTTTGGAATGAAGTTGGTAGTCGCGAAATATGATTCCGACGATGCCCCCAACAAGGTCGTCGATTTCTATCGCGAGAAGCTCAAGAAATATGGCAAAGTTCTCGAGTGCCACACCAGTGAGCACGGCGGCAACGTCCACACAGATGTCGACGACCAGAAGGAGCAACCCTCCAAAGAACTCAAATGCGAAGGCGATAACACGGGCCCGGTAACTGAACTGAAGGTAGGTACCGAAGACAACCAGCACATCGTCGCGGTCGAACCCGGACACGGCGGCAAGGGAACGACTTTTGCGCTGGTTTTCATGCACACTCGCGGGAAGCAAGGCGATATTTGAAGAGCTCACGCTCGTAGCCGGGCAACGGGTGTCCTCGCAAGCTAACTGCGCCACTAAGGCCCGCTTTTCTTGCGCACTCCGCGCCTCTGCTGTAACTTGAAATTCAGTGGAGCAACCTTGCTATAAGTGTGGCGCAAGCGTCGAGGACGGCACGCCGTTCTGCGGCCGATGCAACGCCCCTCAGATTCGGGTTTCCGGGCCCGAGCCGCTCGCGGCGCCCGCAGCCACGCCGGAAGGCACAATCGAGCAGTACACGTCCCACCCCTCGCCGCCGCCCTCCGCTCTCGAATGGCCTCAGGCTTGGTTCTGCGCTGGAATCGCGCTGCTGGCAGGGATTTTCATAATCGCCGTCAGCAAGTCTACCGGGCTGGGTATGCTTGCCGCCGGATTTCTGTCTGTGGTGCTTTACCACCGGCGCTGCCCTGCTGCTCGTGTCACCCCCGGCATGGGAGCGCGCCTGGGCGCATTCGCCGGAGCTTTGGGATTTGCTGCGGTCGCCGTTACTCTCGCGCTGTGGACGGCCTTCCGCTCCGGAAAAGAAATTCACGATGCCTTTCTGAGCTACATGCAGCAAAACGCTGCTCAGAGCTCGGACCCGCGCGTGCAACAGGTCCTTGTGCTGTTCAATACTCCCGAAGGCTTCACCTTCATCATGATCTTCAGCCTCATTGTGACTCTCGTTGCCTTCATGATCTTCGCCAGTGTGGGAGGCGCCATCGGAGCGTATCTACTGCACCGCAAAGAACGTCCGTAGACTCGCGTTTGTTCGCTTCTGTAGGGCTGGCGTCCCCGCCAGTGCGGGCGGGGCGAAGGGTCCACAGCACGCCCAAGTGGTGCAGTAGTTGTTTTTGTGCACCTGAAAAACTCCCTCACACGCTACCTTTCGCAGCGTAAGCCGGATGCCGCGCCGCGGCACGGCGATGGATCTCCCGAGTCAGCTTGCGCAACCACCTCAGCTCCAGCTGGAACTGCTGAATAGTCAGGCTGAGCATCCAGACAGCCTCGTGGAAACGGTGGCCCACCTCTTTACGGACGGCGCGCAGTGTGGCTTCTTCTCGCGCCAGCTCTTTCTCGAGAAATGTCTTGCGCCTCTCCAGTTGCCTCTGGAACGCACTCGGCCGAGCCTGCCAGGAAAGTGCAATCCAGGTGAGGAACGGTGGGCGGTCGCGTTGCGTGGTCCAGTTTTCCCGCTCGAGGGCCTCGGCCAATGCGGCACGGCCCTTGGCGGCGGTCACGAACACGCGCCGCTCCGGACCGACCTGAGGCTCATCGTTTGCCGCCGGCCGGACCAGTCCCAGACGAGCCAATTTGTCGAGCGAGTAATAAACCTGCGGCCGCGAAATGCCCGCCCAGTCTCGCACCTGCCTGCGCTCCAGCTCCAGATTCGCTTCGTAGCCGTGCATCGGGCGCTCGGCGAGCAGGCTCAGAAGGACTAAATCCGGGGTCGTCAGGTCGCGTTTCTCACCGGACGCCATCGCACGCTTTCCGTCTGCGGCTCCAATACCACCACTCGCATTGCTCCACCGGCAAACGCGGATTCCGTGCCTGCGCTACCGCCGCGCGAAACACGTCCAGGCAACAGATGTCTTGCGGCTGTTCCGTGATTTGGCATAGCTTCTCATAGAGCTTCTCTGGGTTTCGACGAGAAAGCTCCGCCACACTCTCAACCCCGAGCAGTTCGAAGTCGCGCAGCATAGCGGGTCCAATAGAAACCAAGTCTCGTAGTTTGCGTCCTTCGGTCGGCATGAAGATTCTCCTTTACATGGGTTCTGTGACTTTGTACGCTAATCTAGTCTAAATGAGACTAGCGTGAATCTGCAAGAGAAATCTTAAGCAACGGGGGAAACTATGACGGTAAAGAAACTTACACCGATCCTGTTCGCGGAAGAGATTGAGCCCTGCCTGAAGTTCTGGGTGGAACGGTTGGGATTCGAGAAAACCATCGACGTGCCGGAGGGCAACAAGCTCGCATTCGCAATCCTGCAAAAAGGCGGGGTTGAGTTGATGTATCAGACCTACGCCAGCGCCGAGAAAGATGTCTCCGCGGTTTCGCCGGAGGTCCGCAGGGGCCCATCGTTCTTATACGTCGAAGTGGACCATCTCGACGAGACCATTGCCGCGATGAAAGGGGCCGCCGTTGTCATGCCGGTCCGTATGACTTTCTATGGTGCGAGAGAGATCGGCGTAAAAGACCCGGTCGGTCACATCATCACCTTCGCGCAGTTTGGCGGCGCGTCTCAGCATTGAAAGCGCAATGCAGCGGGATCTCGCAAGGAGTGCCGGGCGTTCCTTTGCTGACTCGACCACCCCACCTTGCCCCAGCCTGCCCCCTCCGCGTATGATGCAGCGTTCATGTCTCCACGAATGTCACCCCGCCAGTCCAACCTTCGAGAGAAGGCGCAATTGATGTCTGCGTCGGAAATCGAGCGTACGCTGGTCCGGCTGGTGCATGAAATCATCGAGAAAAATAACGGCGCCGGCGACCTTGGGTTGGTCGGAATCCGCCGCCGCGGCGTATTCCTCGCCCAGCGGCTGGGCCAGATGATCGGGCGGATCGAAAAGACCCAGGTGCCCGTGGGTACGCTCGACATTACTTTGTATCGTGATGATCTCTCGACTGTGGGATCTGTACCGGTAGTGCAGAAGACGGAGATGGAGTTCCCCATCACCGGCAAGAACATTGTCTTGGTAGATGATGTCCTTTATACCGGACGCACCGTGCGCGCCGCCATGGATGCCCTCTTCAAACAGGGGCGTCCGCGGCAGGTGCAACTCTGCGTGCTCATCGACCGCGGCTATCGCGAACTGCCCATCGAAGCAACCTTTGTGGGCCGCAAGGTCCAAACCACGCGTCAGGAGATCATTGAGGTCCAGTTGCGCGAGATCGATGAAGCCGAAAAAGTTCTGCTCGTGGAAAAACAGAGCTAGAAGCCGTTTCCGGGGCAGTAAGAAAACAGATAAGGGCTCGACCGTAGTGCGTCTACCCGAAGCTGCGTTTGGGCGTTAGCTCCTGAGGTCGCCAAGCAAGCGATGAACAAAGCTGCACGCGGTTCCCTGCTGGGCATTGAACATCTCGAGGCAAAAGAGATTCTGAGCTTGCTCACGCTGGCAAGGCGGATGAATCCGCTGAAGCCGCGCCCTTTGCTCCGCGGAAAGCGCGTGCTGCTACTCTTCTACGAACCTTCCACTCGTACCCGTGCTTCTTTCGAAATCGCGGCCAAGTCACTGGGAGCCATGACTACGCTCGTGCTGTCCAGCGGATCGAGTATCGAAAAAGGCGAGTCGTTGCTGGATACGGGATACACGCTGCGAGCAGTGGGTGCGGATGTCATGGTGATCCGCCACCCAAATGCTGGCGCCCCGCTCCTGATGGCGAACCATCTCGATATTCCGGTCATCAATGCCGGGGACGGGATGCACGAGCATCCCACGCAGGCGCTGCTCGACGCCTACACCATCCTGCGCCACAAGAAAACTCTGAAGGGTTTGCAGATGGCGATTGTTGGCGACATCTATCACAGCCGTGTAGCTCGCTCTGCGATGCACCTGCTCAGCAAGTTCGGCGCCCGCATCACCCTTTGCGGGCCGCCGGAGTTCTTGCCTGAAGTGGCAACCACTCTGGCGCCGGGACTGCACATTACCCGCACCGTCGAAGAAGCCGTGCGCGGCGCCGACGCAATCATGGTTTTGCGGGTACAGAAAGAACGGCTGGCGGGAACGAAGCTTCGTCTGCAGGACTACATTTCCAGATACCAGATGACCATTGCTCGCTTGAAACTGGCCCAGCGCGACGCGATCGTAATGCACCCCGGGCCAATCATTCGCGGGCTGGAACTCACATGGGAAGTCGCGGATTGCCCGCAGTCGGTCATCGTTGAAGAAGTGCATAACGGAGTGCCGGTGCGAATGGCGATTCTGGCGAAGGCGCTTGGTAAAGCGAGTTAGGCTTCTGGCTTGGAGAAACATTCAGAAATTAAGAATGGCCCACGATAAATCAAAATCGGGATCTCTGTTGATCAAAGGCGGTCGCGTCATCGACCCCGCCGCGAAACTCGGCGCTCCCATGGACGTGTTGCTGCGCGACGGTCGCGTAGCTGAGGTCGCACCGCCAAACAAGATCCGCGGCAGTGCGGATGCAACCTTCGACGCGCGCGGCCTGGTCGTCGCCCCGGGCTTCATTGATCTGCACGTCCACCTGCGCGAACCCGGCCAGGGCTACAAGGAAAGCATCGCAACCGGAACTGCCTCCGCAGCTGCCGGCGGATTTACTTCCGTGTGCTGCATGCCGAATACGTCTCCCATCGTCGATTCCCCCGAGTGGGTCGCCTGGATCCAGCAACCCGAGCGCGGAGCGGTGGTTAACGTCTTTCCAATCGCCGCCGCCACTCATGCCAGCAAAGGCGCAGTGCTCACGGATTTCGGGGCATTGCAACGCTCCGGCGCGGTTGCGGTGAGCGACGACGGCCGTCCCATCCTCAACGACACCATCATGCGCGACACGCTGCGAGCGGCGTCCGGACTCAACCTTCCCGTCATTCAGCATGCCGAGGACACGCGTATCACGGAAAACTGCTCAATGAACGAAGGCCCAACCTCATTCCGGCTGGGGCTGCGCGGCATGACGACCGCCGCGGAAGCATCCGTGGTCGAACGCGACGTTCAACTTGCCCAACAATTCACTGGAGCGCGCTTGCACGTGGCCCACCTTTCAACCGCGGATGCGTTGAAAGCAGTCAGGCGCGGCAAGCGCGGCAAAGCCCGCATCACCTGTGAAGTCACGCCTCATCATTTCAGTCTGACCGATGCCGACGTCGGCGACTACAACTCCAACTTCAAAATGAATCCGCCGTTGCGCTCGAGCGCCGATCGTGAGGCGATTCTCGTTGCGTTTGCCGATGGCACCATCGATGCTATCGCGACCGATCACGCCCCTCACGCGCCGCATGAGAAGATCATCGAATTCGAGCGCGCTATGTTTGGCATCACCGGACTTGAGACCGCTCTCGGCCTCGCCATCACTCGCCTACATCGCGACCACAAGATTCCTTTGGCAAGGATCGTCGAACTTTTCACCGCGGGTCCGGCACGCGTGGTTGACCTGAGAGGCAGGGGCACCCTCGCGCGTGGCAGCCACGGCGACATAACCATTTTCGATCCCAAGAAGCGCTGGACCTTTGAAGCGGCAAAGTCCCGCTCGAAATCGCACAACACTCCGTTTGATGGATGGCAGCTTACAGGGAAAGTCGTGGCGACGATTGTGAGCGGGAAGATTGTGTATCGCGCCGATTAGACTACACAATCCCCATCCGTTTCCCTACTCGCTTCAGCACCTCCAAAGCTTGCTGCAGTTCTTCTTTGGTGTGGGTGGCGGTCATGATGGTGCGGATTCGGGCTTTGCCTTCGGGAACGGTGGGGAAGGCGATGCCTGTGCCCATGACGCCTTCTTTGAAGAGTTCACGGGAGAAGTCCATGGTGAGTTTGCCGTCGCCGATGATGATGGGGGTGATTGGGGTTTCGCTAGCGGGAGTAGTCTGGCCTCCGATGTTGAAGCCTAACAGGCCTAATTCTTTTTTCCAGAAGCGCGTGTTCTCCCAGAGCTTCTCGATGCGCTCGGGTTCGCTTTCCAAAACATCAAAAGCGGCGATGCAAGTGGCAGCAACCGATGGCGGGTGCGACGTGGAGAACAGGAACGGGCGGGCGCGGTGATACAGGAAGTCGATCAGGTCGCGGGTGCCGCAAACGTATCCACCCAACGCTCCGATGGCTTTCGAGAGAGTGCCGACCTGGATGTCCACGCGGCCGTGCATTTTGAAATGATCGATGGTGCCGCGTCCGTTGCGGCCCAGAACCCCGGAGGCGTGGGCATCGTCGACCATCATGATTGCGCCGTATTTTTCTGCTAGCTCACACAGGGCGGGCAGCTGGCCGATATCGCCGTCCATGGAAAAGACGCCGTCGGTGATCAGCAACTTCTTTCCTGGCTGGTCTTTGATGCTGGCCAATCTTTCTTCGGCCTGCTCCATGTTCTTGTGCTCGAAGACAAGGATTTTGGCGCGCGACAAACGCGCACCGTCGATGATGGAAGCGTGGTTCAGTTGGTCGGAGATGATGAAATCGTCCTTGCCTAGCACGGCTGAGACCGTGCCCGCGTTGGCGGCGAATCCTGATTGGAATACTACGCAGGCCTCGACGTTCTTGAAGCGGGCGATCCTCTCCTCGAGCTCCATGTGGATCTTCATGGTGCCGGCCACGGTGCGCACTGCGCCTGAACCCACTCCGTACTTGCGCGTGGCTTCGAGGGCAGCCTCGCGGAGTTTGGGATGCGTGGTCAGGCCGAGATAATTGTTGGAGGCGATATTGATGACCTTCTTGCCGTCGAATGTACACACCGGGGCTTGTTCGTCGTCGAGCACGCGCAGGCGGAAGTGCGTGCCTTTGGCCTTGAGGTCGTCCAGTTGGTCGGTGAGGTAAGAGAGCGGGTTCGTTCGAGTGATAGCGGTTGGCATTGTCTTCACCTGATTTCGATTGTAATAGGGACCGCGTAGAGTACGCGGTCGAGCACGAGCCCTTGAGCCTCTGGCAGCCACGCGACTTTAGCAGTCTGAGGATAGTTGGGACGATAGCCCGCCTCGATTCGGTATCGGCCGGGAATTGGCCGCACACACGGGAGGTCATGGCCAATGCCGATGGAATGGGGACGGCAGTCCGGCGGGAAGAGACTCTGAGCCTGTGCCGCAGGACTGAGCTGGCCGGCCATCCTCGGTCTTGAGGCTGAACCAAAAGCCAGGAATATTCGATCCGGCCTCTCCCCATTCTCGGGCGATATACACACCTTCACCCTGGGCTTCGAGATCAACGTACACTGGGATACTTTCGTTGGGCTTGAATGTCCGCTTGTCCATCCTGATGACCACCCTGGCGAGTTCCTCTTTGGATGATGTATCGGCCTTGTCGTTTTGGCACAACGCAGGTGCGGAGCTGATATTCACAAGAAGAACTGATAAGAACATGGCCCGAAGACTGGCGAGGGCGGCATGGCAAGCGCTTTTCATGTGATCTCCGATTGTGAAAATCGCGATCGTACGCGACGGTTAACCAGCGGCAATCAGTTTAATACCGGGACGCAGCCAACGGGAACGCTGCCATGCAAAGATCGCGGCGGACGCCGCCAGACGGTTCAGGTTGCAGCCGCAAGGTGGGACAAGGTACGTAGGTTGGGGACTTCCAAGTCTGGCTTTCCGGAGGCTGCTTTGGCGGCTCCAGCGCCGGGGCGAGGCGAGCGGCGGTTCACCCACACTGTAGCAATGCCCAGGGACTGCGCGGGAATCACGTCGTGATAAATGCTCTGGCCGACGTGAAGCCACTGCTCACGACTTACACCGATCCGGTCTTCGGCTAGTTTGAACATCCTCATGCAGGGTTTGTAGCAGCCGGCTTGCTGAGCGGTGATTACGTGGTCGAACGCTACTCCGAGCTTGGGTGCAGTAGAGGCGAACAGGTCGTCGTCCACGTTCGAAATCACCGCGAGTTGGTAGCGGCTTTTGAGTTTGCGCAGCGCTTCCACCGTGTCAGGAAACGGTTGCCAGTTCGCCAGCGATTCCGGCAGCGAACGCACTTCGGCGTCGTTTGGCGAAAATCCGAGACGCTCGCCGAACCCGCGCACCACCGATTGCAAGACATCCCGATAACACAGAAATTCACCGCTCTCGGCTTTTAGTTCGAGCTCGGAATAGAGCTCGAGCAGTGCGGAGTCTGAGATGCTCTGCTGGTGCGCGGCGAGGATTGGGCGAAGGGCGGAGAAGATACCGCTCTCCCAGTCAATCATGGTGCCGTAGCAGTCGAAGGTCAGGACTTTGAAGCGATTGAAGTCGAGCATGGCAGATGGGAAAAATCAGTTGTCGGTTGTCAGTTCTCCGTTCTCAGCGGAAAAGCTAACGCTCCTTGATCTCCAGCGGTTGTGCCTCGGGTGTGGTCTCCGCCGGCAATTCCGGTCCGGGCAAAGCGGACGGTTCTGACGAGGAGGCACTTGCACCGGCGTTTGAGTCCGCAGTAACAGCCGCCGGCTTCTTCTCCAGAAATTTCGCCGAGTTCAGCAACGGACGGCTTAGAGAAGAGTTGTAGCCAGTCCACGGGCCTTCTGTCGCAGCTTCGCGCTCGAAATGCGCGCGCATGCTTTCCATCTTGGAATCAAGGTTGTCGAGATAATGCAACATCAGGGCTTCCGGAAACATGGGCAACTTCGGCGAACCGAATTCGTATTCTCCATGATGGCTGATGATGAGGTGCTCGACCAGGATTTTGAGTTCTGAGGGAAAGTCGGGGAAGCGGTCAAGTTTGGCTTGCAGCATTTCCAGTTCGATGATCATGTGGCCGAGCAACTGGCCACGTGTGGTGTAGGAGAAGGAACGGTTATAGGTGAGTTCGTGAATCTTGCCAATGTCGTGCAGGAAGGCGCCGGTGAGCAGCAGGTCACGATTGATCTGGGGATAGTTCCGGCACATCAGATCGCAGGAACGGAAGAGCGAGACCACGTGATCGAGCAATCCGCCGATGTATGCATGATGCAAAGTCTTGGCGGCGGGAGCATTGCGGTAGGCCTCGGCAATGTCCGGATCGGCCATGAAAGCTTCCACCAGCGACTTGAGATGGGGGTTCTGAAAAGAAGCGACGAAGGTTGCCAGGGTCTGCCACAGCTCGCCGATATCCTTGGTGGTCTTGGGCAAATAGTCGGAGAAGTCGATCTCCGAATCCCCGAGGCGGCGAAGTTTGTGAATAGTGAGCTGGAAGCGGTTCTTATATTTGTTGAGCAGGCCTTTGACTTTGAGGAAATCGTCCTGCTCGAAGGTGTCGATCGCGTCCTCAACGTTATCCCACATCTTGGCGTCGATCTGGCCGGTGCGATCACCAAGAACGAGCGCCAGATAGGGTTCCCCGGTCTTTTTCGGTTTCACCTGCTTGGAAACGACCACGAAACTCGAAGTGACGACCTTGTTTTCGTGGTGGCAGCAATCGGATAGGAAGAATTCCTTCATGCGGTTCAGGCCAAGCTTAAACTACGTTGAACTAAAAGAGACCGAATTTTTTCTTCTTTTTGAGGTCTTTCGCGCCGGGCTCCTTGGCTGCGGTTTCAACCGGCTTGGTCTGGTTGGGGCTGGCTCCGGAATCCACGTAGCCAGCCTTGATATCAATGAATGCATCCTCGCGAAGCTTAGTCAGGTATTCCCGCAACGCGGGTTGCAACTTTTGCATGTAGAGTGCGTCCTGGATTCGCGGCTCGATCTCGCTCAGCGGCGGGACGCCAGCGTTGTGATGCTCGGTGACCTTCAGGATCACAAACCCTTGCTTGGTGCGAATTACATCCGAAACATCACCGGCCTTCATAGCGAAGGTCTTGTCCTCGAGTTCCTTGGCCAGGGTGCCGCGCTTAAAGTCGCCGAGGTCGCCACCCTGGGCGGCGGTGGGCCCATCGGAGTTTTTCTTGGCGACATCGTCGAACTTGGCGCCTTTACGAATCTGCGCGAGCAGATCGTCGGCTTTCGCCTGCGCGGCCTGAAGCCGTTGAGCTTCGTCGGAAGTGTCATTTGGCTTAGCGTCCGTTGAGACCAGGATTTCGCTCAAGCGAATTGTCTCCGGCTGCTCCATCTCGCTCTTATGTTCGTCGTAAAACTTCTGCTCATCGTCCTTGTTGATGGCCAGCCTTGAGCCAACTTCTTTCCCGATAACCTGCTGGGTGATGATCTGATTGCGCAGGTTCTGCTTGAAGTCCTCGAAAGAGATTCCCTGGGATTGGGCGGCTTTTTCCAACTCCTCCATGCTGTCGAGTTTCATGTCCTTGCGCATCGCGTCCAGCTTCTTGATGACTTCGGTATCCGCGGTGATGCCCATGTCCTTGCCCTTTTCCAGCAGCAATTCCTGGTCGATCAGGTCGCGCAGGACATCCTTGTCACGTTCGGCGACGAGCTTATCCGCATTGACCGGATCCTGCTGCTGCGCCTCCTTTTTCAGTTCTTCCTTGCTGTGCAGGTACTCGCTGCGGGTGACGATCTGGTTGTTGACGCGGGCGATAATCTCTTCGATCACGGGGTCGTCCGCCCTGAGAATGACGGGCATGGCAACGACCAAAACAAGCAGGAAGCAAGGGAGAAGTTTTCTCATAAGAAATTCCACCGGCCAACCTTCAGCCAGGAGCGCTCTTTGCTCCGGTCTCACGACTTTCTATAAATTGTACCTCCGGATGTCGGCCCGCGGCTACCGCATCTCCTGCTATCATGATCGGTTTTCGCCCCGCGGCGAATCGGCATGAGAGGAGAGATTCATGAAGGGCACCGCCTGTTTTATTCTTGTACTAATTCTGGGAGTGACAAGTATTCCGGTAAGAGCACAAAAAAGCGGGGCGACGCCAGACGTGGCGCAACTGGACAAGATGGCAAGCCGCTTCGCGCCGACGCCGCTGAGGGTGGATACTTCGAGGCTTTCCTCGGGCGATCGCCAGGCGCTGGTGAAACTGATTGAGGCGGCGCGGATCCTGAACGACATTTTTCTGCAGCAGATGTGGGACGGAAACCTCGCCCTCTATGCCCGGTTGCAGAAGGACAGTACGCCGCTGGGCAAGTCGCTCCTGCACTATTTTTGGATCAATAAGGGACCGTGGTCTGACTTGGACGAATACAAAGCGTTCCTGCCTGGCGTGCCTCCGCGAAAGCCGCTGGGAGCGAATTTCTACCCCGAGAGCATGACCAGAGAAGCCTTCGAAAGCTGGGTTGCGCAACTGTCGCCGAAGGAGCAGGAACAGGCGAAGAGCTTCTTCACCGTGATTCGCTGGCGGGAGAACAGCAAACCGCCCAATAACCTCTTGGCGATTCCCTATAGCCAGCAGTACGCCGATGACCTCACGCGGACCGCAAACCTGCTTCACGAAGCGGCAGGGTTGACGGACAATGCGTCGCTGAAGAAATTCCTTAACCTGCGGGCAGACGCTTTTCTCTCCAACGACTATTACGAAAGCGACATGGCGTGGATGGACCTGGATGCGCCGCTGGACATCACGATTGGCCCGTACGAAACCTATAACGACGAACTGTTTGGCTACAAGGCGGCCTTCGAGGCTTATGTAAACCTGCGCGATGATGAGGAGACCGCCAAGCTCTCAATCTTTACTCAGCATCTGCAGGAGATCGAAAACAATTTGCCGATCGATCCGCAGTACCGCAATCCCAAGCTGGGCGCGGCGGCACCGATTCGTGTCGTGGACGAGATCCTCAGCGCGGGAGATGGTGCTCATGGGATCCAGACCGCTGCTTACAATCTGCCCAACGACGACCGGGTGGTGCAACAGAAGGGCAGCAAGCGAGTGATGCTAAAAAATGTGCAGGAGGCGAAGTTTCGCAGCGTGCTGCTGCCGATCGCGCGCCGGACGCTGTCCCGGTCGGCGATGGTCGATGTGAGCTTCGAACCGTTCTTTACCCACATTCTGGCGCATGAGTTGATGCACGGCCTGGGGCCGCATCAGATCAAAGTGCAGGGGCGCGACACCACACCTCGCGAAGAACTGAAAGAGTTGTATAGCGCCATTGAAGAGCCAAAAGCCGACGTGACCGGGTTGTTCGCTCTGCAGTACATGATGGACCACTCCAAGCAGATGGGGTTGGGCAAATCACTGCCCTCCGATGAAGCTGCGCAGCGGCAGCTTTACACCACTTATCTGGCTTCCGCCTTCCGCAGTCTGCGCTTCGGGCTGAATGACGCTCACGGCAAAGGCATGGCGATCCAGTTCAATTACCTGATGGACAAAGGTGCGTTTATGCAGCACGCCGACGGAACATTCTCGGTGGATATGTCAAAGATCAAGACTGCGATCGCGGAACTGGATCACGATCTTTTGACCATCGAGGCCGAGGGCAACTACGCAGGCGCGAAAAAGCTGCTGGATGGACTGGGCGTCATACGCCCTGCCGTGCGGAAAGCGCTGGATAGTTTGCAGGCCATTCCGACCGACATCGAGCCTATCTTCGTGACTGCCGACGAACTGGCGCCGATCTCGACCCGACCTCCTAATGCAGGGCCTGCACGGAAGAAGGCGCGGAGCAAGTAATCCAGCGTTTGCGCGGATTGGCCGACTTAAGGTCGAGCATGGAAAAAGAAACGGCACGCATCGAAGCCTTCTCGGACGGCGTGTTCGCGATTGCTATTACCTTACTGATCCTCGAAATCAAGATTCCGGCCGCGGGGAGCGGAAATCTCTCCGTGCAACTTCTTCGGCAGTGGCCCTCTTACTTCGCATTTGTCTTCAGCTTCGCCTTTATCGGGATCATGTGGATTAATCACCATCGCTTGTTTACCCACATCAAGCGGGCGAATAATGCACTCTTGTTCTTGAATCTTCTGCTTCTGCTGGGCGTGTGCGCGGTTCCATTTCCTACGGCGGTGCTGGCGCAACACCTGGGGCAAAGCGATCAGCGGGCGGCGGCGATTCTGTACCACGGGACCTACTTTGCCATCGCCATCTTCTTTAACATCTTGTGGAGGTATGCGAGCCGCCATCTGCTGGGGAAGGACGTGGACGTATCCGCGGCTGACACAATCTCGGGCCAGTATGCGTTTGGCCCGCTGCTTTACCTGGTCTGCATTGCCTTGACGTGGGTGAACGTACCTGTGAGTTTGCTCCTGAATGTTGCGTTGGCGGTCTTTTTTGCGCTGCCTTCGCACCGCGCGGTGCGCGCCGTGGGCAGACGAACTTAGACTCCTTCCGGCTCACGGAGAAGTCAGACGCTCATTACCCACGGCGTTTTCCGGACACTGCTTACTGCTTCTTGTCTTTATCTTTATCGCTATCCTTGTCCTTGCTCTGGATCGAGAGCAGCTCCACTTCAAAAATGAGGGTGGCGTTGGGGCCGATGTCGCCGCCCGTGCCCCGTTCGCCGTAACCGAGTTCAGATGGAACGACGAGTTGCCATTTCGATCCCACGGGCATGAGTTGAAGGGCCTCGGTCCAGCCTTTGATCACTCCACCGACAGGAAATGTCGCTGTCTGGCCGCGCTTGTACGAGCTGTCGAATTCTTTTCCGTCGATGAGCGTTCCGCGATAGTTGCATACCACAGAGTCGCTCGCCGTGGGCTTCGGTCCCTTGCCGGGAGTTAATATCTTGTATTGAAGACCGCTGGGCAGCGTGACTACGCCGTCTTTTGCCTTGTTGGCGGCCAGGAATGCTTCTCCTTCCTTCTTGTTTGCTTCCCCGGCTTGTTGCATCTTCTCCTGCTGCTTTTTGCGTATATCAGTCTGGAATTCGGTGAGCGTGGCGCGCGCTTCATCCTCTGACAGGAGCGTTTTGCCGCCCGCCAGGGCGTCTTCCAGTCCTTGCTGCAGGACCTTCGGGTCGATGTCTACGGATTGCCGGTGCAGGTTGGTTCCGATATTCATCCCGATGGCATAGCTGATCTTGTCTTTTTGGGTTTTGAAGGCCGGAGGGTTCCCGGTTCCCGCGGCAGGCGCTTGAGTTGTTGCCGCGGGAGTCTGCTGCGCCGAGAGACTCCCGGTCAGCATCATCGTAGCAGCCAATACAGTTACCAGCGTAGTGAAGGATTTTTGCATTGGAGTATTGTGACACTGACCAGAAGGCTAGGCAAACTGGCGCTTGTTTGCTCGAAGCCCCGCCTAAAGCCCAGAAAGATGCCAGGGAACGTACTCCTGCCAGACGTTCTTAGGAATTTCTAGCCAGGGCGAGCGCGGTCACGTCATTGTGCGTGGGTGCCTTGCGCATGAACTGCTGCATGTGGTCGAGGACGGAGACGCAAAGGTCTTTCGCATTCGCCGCTGTGGATTGCTGAAGAGTGTGTTTCACGCGGTGCAATCCAAATTCTTCGGATTTGAATTTCCCCTCGACAATTCCACGCGAAGCCAGAAGCAGAACGGCGCCAGGTTCGAGGGCAACCATGGGGGCATCGGACGTCATATGGGAAAACAGCCCCAGGGGCAGTCCGGTGGCGGGAAGTTCGGTAATGCCTTTCTGGTCTCGCGTCAGCCCCGGAGTATGGCCCGCGTTGAAGTAGCATACGATGCCCAGACTTTCATCGTAGCAGCCAGCGAAAGCAGGACAAGAATGGACCCCATCGGCAGCCTTCAAGATAGCCTGGTTCAACTGCAGGCACAGCTCCATCATCTTGTCGGCTTCATTGAGATCCCGCCGCGCGAATAGCTCAGTTCCAGCAGTGCGGAAGGTTCGCTGGGCGGCGGAGAGGATAGAGCGAGTGTCCTCCAGACCGCCGGCGGCATCAAGCAAGCCAAATAAAACCCGGTCGGGAGCCACGCGAAAGAAATCGTAGAAATCGCCCGCCATCCGGTGGCCGTGGTAGACCGACGCCAGTTCCGCCCCGCGGAGCTCCGGAATGTCCGTATGAACCGGATCGTGGATGGTCGTCGGCCGGGATTTTTCGAATTGAAAGAGAGCACGCATCGGAAATCGAGCGAGAAGGTACCACAGAATTCGGTCAAAAACCAAATAAAACTGCGGGCTGGTACGCTCACGAAGAGAATTGGTGGACCGGAACGGAACCGATGCCGGCTCGAACGAGATGGCTAAAGCCTGATTCTGATACGAGCATTTGGATATGGAGCTTGGCGTCCTTCAGTTCCCGTACTTGCCCATGAGGTACTTGCCGACGTCTGCTTCCAATTGGGCATAGTCGGAATGAATGGTGGCACGCAGGGCGGCTTCGGTCGAACTGCCCTGTCCAAGTCTTTCGAGAACCCTTTGCAAGTCACTCATGCCGTAGGAGTCACTGATGTATTGCACGGCGGCGAGGGACTCTTCATAGGCCACCGTGGCCTGCGCACTGGAAAACTGCATAAAACTGCCTTCTAGCGCGTTCAGCGGAATCTCGCGTTGTGTGCGGAAAAGATCAGCCAGAAGCTTTCCGTGAGATACCTGCTTGGGCTCGACCGCCTGGGCAATGCCCTCGTTCAGCCATTGCGGACAACGCCCGCTCGACAGCTGGCTGATAAAGGAGTGTGCGAGTTCGTGTTTAAGCACGCGCGCCAGTTCTGGGGTGACCGACGTCAGGCCGTTGATGGGGATGCGTAGCTTTCCGTCGAAGACCGCTCCGCTCCAGGAGGGTGCCTGGGTAACGTCAAAGAACGACTGCTCGGTATAAAGTACGACCGGAATGGTGCTACGGGGAGCGATGCCGAGCTGGCGCACCAGGTCGTCGTATTCCGACTCAAGGGTCGTCACCAGCTGGCTGCGCAGTGCGTCGGATGTCCGCTTGCCTTCATATTTCAGAGTAAAGTGGTTGCTCTCATGCTGCGTGTAGTCGGCCTCGGCGGTCGCGTCCCGCTGTGCCTTTTCCAGGTATTTTTGCACGGTGGCATCAGGACGAAGTTCCAGAGAATGTTTCCAGGTACGGATAGCTTCAGGAGTACGGTCGGCGGCAAATTGGACGTAGCCCAGAACCGTGAGCGCGTCGGGCGAGTCGGGCGCAGCGCGGACGGCGCGTTCGGCGTAAGGCAACGCTTCGGTGGCATTCCCGGTTCTAACCAGTAGGGCGGCGTAGTAGTTCAGGATCGTGGGATTCTGAGAATCGAAACGTAAGGCGGCTTCGAAGTAGGTGCGTGCTTTGCTCAAGTCTCCACGATCGAATTCGTGCTTGCCTGCGATGAAATAGCCTGCGGCGGTCGCAGGGCCGTTGCCCGCTTGTTCCAGCGCCGACAGAGTATCCGGATCGACTCGGCCGTTCTGGATAATCTTGCCAATGAGCGCAGGGTCGTTCTTCAAGTTGTCGGCAGGCGCGAACTCGGGCAGATCGTGCGCTTCCTTGGCGGTTGCTTGTGAAGAGGCGTAGGCAGGGGGATCCCCGCCGGCGTCGATCCGGTCGACTAGCGTTTTGGGAATCGCATAAGTGTTATCACCGAGGTCGTATTCGATATGAGTTCCCGTATCCCGAACGTGGTCGGCCCAGATTGTACGGCCGTTCTTGAGATGAATGACTTCCGCGGACGCGCAGACTACAGCCGCGGCTAGCACAAGGATCGATAACAGAGTGTGGATGACAGATGCACGCACTAAGGCGCATTCTAGAAGATAGGAAGCAGCAGGCGTAGGTGACCGGGGTAATCTCAAAAATGCGGAGAGGGTTGCTGCCACTAGCTTGGTTGTTGCTGGTTTCGAGTGCATTGCCGCTGCCCTGGAGCCAGGACCCTCCCAAACCCGCCGACGAACCCGCGGCGAATGCTCCTCAGACAACTCCGATACCGCATGTCAATTCCGCTGAGGCCCTCTATCTACGATTGCGCGACAACGGCCTGGACAAGTTGCGAGTCTATCGCCTTCGCGACCTCTCCATCGATCGGGCGGCAATTCACATTACGCTGAACAATGGCACCATCGCATTTACCGAGGATGTCGTTGGCCACGTCACCGGAGCCTTTTTTGAGGGGGATGGCGAGATTTTGTTGTCTCCTCCTAACCAGTACGAGCGCGCGTCGATGGCACTGTTCACCGGTGAGGCCATTCTGGAGGAGCGGTTTGTAACCGCGTACTTCCGCTTCAATGACGATACCTTCGCCGAGTTGCGGCCATCCCTCGTACCAGTCGATTACGCGCAGGCGTTCGTTTTGCAATGGAATGAGACCGCCCGCAATCTCGCGGAAGGGGATGCGCTACGCCTGTTTATGACCTTCAGCAGATTTCTTCCCATTGCCGGCGAGACCGGCGAAGATGCGGCGGCAGTCAAATCTGCAGGCGACGATGAACGTTTTCTGCACGTCCGTTTACAAGGACTGAGGCGGGGGACTTTCGATCTCTATTTCGATGCCGATACGCCAGAGCAAATATGGGCTGGCCAGTCAAAAACCGTGGAGGGTGCGAGTTACTACGATGTCTGGACTTCGTTCTCTTCGGCGAAAGGGAACCGGGGCGCGGAGGCTGTGAATGGCACGGTTGGCGAAGGCGGCAAACCTGATTCGATCGGTATATCGCACTACAGGATTCGCTCGGAAATAAAGCCTCCCACTAGGATTGACGCCGAAGCGATTGTGCAAATGGAGGTGCGGCAGGGTGGAGAGAGAACCGTATTGTTCGAGTTATCCCGAGACCTTCAGATCAAGCATGTGGACCTGGACGGCAATCCGATTGAGTTCATTCACAACCCGCCAATCGAGGGTACTCAACTGGCGCGGCAAGGAAATGATCTTGTCGCGGTCGTTTTCCCCCAACCCTTGCGGACTGGCCAACGACTGGAATTGCGCTTTGTCTATGGCGGCGAAGTACTCTCGGAGGCTGGAGCGGGATTGCTGTACGTCGGGGCACGGGGCACGTGGTACCCAAATCGCGGACTCGTGATGTCTAACTTCGATTTGGAGTTCCGTTATCCGGCAGGCTGGACGCTGGTGGCTACGGGAAAACGAACCGATGAGAACTCTTCACGCTCTGGAGATGCGGGAGCAGGATTGGTTCCGCCGGCAGGCCAACAAATGAGCCGATGGGTCTCCGAGCGGCCCATCCCGATCGCCGGATTCGATCTGGGAAAATACGAGCGGGTGGTGACACACGCGGGAGACGTGACCGTGGAGACCTACGCGACACCGGGGATGGAGCGCGGATTCCCGACGCCAGCGCCTAAGGATGTAATTCCGGATCCGCTTCAGCGAGGCATACCCGGTCAGCCGCGCCTGACGGTCGTGCCCCCTCCGCCTTCTCCAGCGCGGAATGCGCAAGCGGTCGCGGCCGCGTCAGCGTATGCCATTGAATTCTTCGCACGCCGTTATGGTCCTTTTCCCTATAGCGATCTGGAAGTGGTCCAAATGCCCGGAGCGCTCAGCCAAGGTTGGCCTGGACTAATCTTTCTCTCAAGTACGTCGTTCCTCACCGCAGAGGAAAAATCAGAGCTGCACCTGACCCCAGTTGAAAAGATGCTGATTGGCCAAGTGATTTCCCATGAGACGGCTCACCAGTGGTGGGGTGATCTGGTGATGTGGAGTGGTTACCGCGACCAATGGATTGTGGAAGCGCTGGCGAATTACAGTTCGATGATGGTGCTCGAATCGGAGAATCCAGCGCAGTTTCGCGCGGCAATGGAGAAATTCAGGGATGACCTGTTGTTGAAAAACAAAGCCGGAATACGTTTGACGGAGGATGGCCCCGTAACTTTAGGTACCCGTCTCTCCTGTTCCCAATTTCCCAACGGCTACGAAACGATCAGCTATGGGCGCGGCACTTGGCTGTTTCACATGCTGCGCTCCATGATGCGCGACGCCGAGCGGAGCGGCAGTGTTGGTGTCCGAGGCGATGGAAAAGCTGGGCAACCGGACGAGCCTTTCGTGCGAGTGCTTCGCGGGATCAGGGAGCGCTACCAGGGAAGACCCATTACAACCCGCGAGCTGTTGCGGGCCTTTGAGGACGAGCTGCCGCCTTCTCTCTGGTACGAACACCAGAAGTCGCTGGACTGGTTCTACGATGGGTGGGTGAATGGTACCGCAATTCCGCGCTTTGAGCTGCGCGGCTTGAAATATTCCGACAAGCCCGGTGCGACGACCATCAGTGGATTGATTTTGCAAAAAGATGCGCCCGACAATCTGGTAACCCCTGTTCCGTTGTATGCATCCCTTACTGGCAAGATGACGCTGCTTGGACGGGTGTTCGCCGATGGACCCGAAACTCCATTCCACCTGATCGCACCGCCGGGAGCACGGAAGGTCATACTTGATCCTGATCAGACCCTGCTGACGCGGTCACGATAGCGGCGATCTTCTTTTAGTTTGACCATTTCAGGACATATTTCCCGATAATTCCACGTCTTTTTCCCGACACCATCCCTCACATGTGTTTCCCACCGACTTCTCGGGCCGCTACGAATTGTTCTTTTGGACGTAACTCGCAGCTGGACATAGGACCTCTCTCGTTTTGCTGATCCGCGCACCAGATGGAGATACGGGTGCTAATACGTTTTCGACCTGGGAGGACTAAATGAATCATACGCAACAAGCTTCGGAAATGATCCCCGACTCGGTCTCCATCGTCGCCGGCGCCGGCTCCCATCCAGGTCGCGGAACCATCCTGCTGGTGGAAGATGAGACCTTCCTGCGCGACGTGACTTGCGACATTCTGGAATCCGCGGGCTATCGGGTGTTGAAGACTCGAAACGCCAAGGAGGCTATATCGGCGTTCAGTGAATACAAACCCATCGTCCGACTATTGCTGACCGATGTCGTTCTCCCCGGGCAGAATGGCCGTGACCTCGCCAATGAAATGCGGATGATCTGCCCGAGCCTGAGAATTATCTTCATCTCCGGCTATCCAGAAAATGTAGTTACTCGAGACGGAATCCAGGAAGAGGGAATGTTCTACTTGCCCAAACCATTTTCCCTGAAGTCCCTGACCCGAAAGGTAAAGCAGGTTCTGGAGCAAGAGGAGAGCGAAAACACGAGAGTCCCGTGGGGACTCGAAGAGAAATAAGATACTGCAGAATCCTCCTCGAGTAACGTGTGCCATACAACTCGCAACGTACACCTCCAACACCGCCCACATATATATCCCTGGTTACCGGGAGTCTGGTTCAACGCAATGTTAATAACAAAGAGCCTTTTGCTACCCAGTATCCGTGCAGGCAGAACTGAGACAGGTTTCTATTTCTTAATGCCGACATTAGGAGAGTGTGGCACTACAGGTTCAGGTTCATGCTTTCCGACAACGACCAAATCCACCCGGCGATTGAGCGCGCGGCCAGCTTCTGTGCTGTTGCTGGCGATGGGGTGATATTCGCCGTAGCCTCCGGCGGAAAGTCGGTGCGGTGCAAAACCGTACTTCACAATAAGAAGGCGGATCATTTCCGTCGAGCGGGCCGTCGAGAGTTCCCAGTTGGAGCTGAATTGCGTGTTGTGGATGCGCACATTGTCGGTATGCCCCTCGATGCGGATGTTGTACTGGCGCTCGCCAAGCAGCGTCGCCATACGGCTGAAGGCCTGCTGGGAGCCTACTTTGACGCCGGCGGAACCGCTGTCAAAGAAACCAGCTTCCCGCAGGCTGATCACGAGACCTTCACGCTCAAACCGAACAGCGGCTTCGCCGCGGGAAATCTCCGGCGCCAAAGCTTGCTCCAACTCGTTTCGGAGATCAGTCAGATCAGGGTTCTCTTCATTGAGCGGTAGGGCGAGTGCGGGCGCAGTTTTGACACTGTCCATAGCATGTTCGATCGGGGCGCTATTCGAGACGCCCGCTGTTGGGTAGGCTCCGAGCTGTTGGAACGCCACCTGAATGGCGGTCGCAAGCTGCCCAACTTTCTTCTTGTCCACTTGCGCAGTGGAGTAATTCACATAAACGTCCACAACATTGGTGCAGGTGTCAAAGGACAAATTCCACACATGCTCAATGATCATGGCGCGGGTGATCCGCCGTCCGGCGTTGCGCATCAGGTACTCGAGCAGAGCAAACTCCTTGCCGGTTAAGTCGATGCGGCGCCCCGCCCGCTCGACCCTGCGCTCGACCCGGTCGAGTTTCAAATCCTCCACCGTCAAGATCGATTCCGCCGGCATATGACAACGCCGCAGCAGCGCCCGAATCCGCGCCGACAGCTCCGAGAACGAAAATGGTTTGCCCAGATAGTCGTCCGCGCCCAGATCCAGACACTGCACCCGGTCTTCCACTCGCGTTCGTCCGGTGAGCACCAGAATCGGCATGGTCGGCTTCCGCGTACGCAAGTAACGCAGAATCGCAACGCCGTCCAGACGCGGCAGATTGAGGTCGAGCACGACCAAGTCATAGTCGAATTCGCCCGCCATGGCGCGAGCCTGCTCACCGTCATTGGAGACGTCGACTGCGTAGTGTTCGGCATCAAGGCCTTTTTTCACGAAGCTCGCGAGCGAGCAATCATCTTCCGCGATCAGAATGCGCATAAGTTTTCTTTAACC